>CESQ01200820.1_pt1 | contig 14212 bp, 14 predicted proteins | sample 361401 | NCBI WGS metagenome assembly CESQ01 (sample SAMEA2622119, study PRJEB7988) | marine metagenome | isolation source: saline water (ENVO:00002010), including | reverse complement strand
AGCCCGACGGGATATCCAGACTACCCCACCTCGTTATACAAAGCGCCAGCATTCCCCATTTTCAAACCACCGATGACGATTTTCTATTAATAATGTAGAATTTACGTAAAAAACCAATTTTATTGGCATTGCCTTATCTACTCATGCCGCTCATCGAATTGTATGCGAGGCTTCACCAAGCGGGCTGTTCTGTTGTCATTATTGCTATGCTCAGCAATGTTAGCAGGATGTTTCGGAGATGAGGAGTCATCCAATGATTCAGAAATTGATTTGAAAATATACTACGACCAAACTGCTGGAGTGATTCAAGAAAATATCCAAAATGGCCAGCAGGTAGCCTTTTCAGGAGTTGAACTGTCATTTGACTACGCATATACAAAATCCACTGCAGGAGAAATAGATTCGTTCTACTTCGAAGCTGGCGATGGAAGTAGTCGGGTTACTGTTGATGCCAATGAAACCGGTGAAATTACCTACACGTATGCAACTCATGGATTGTTTACAGCAAACCTTGGGGCAATTGATGATGCCGGTAACGAAGAGAATACAACCATTACCATTAGAATCGATAAGCAGATCCTGTGGAGCCAATCTGGCACAACCGATCCAGATACGATGAATATTGACACTACGCCTGATTGTGAATGTCTAGGGCCAACTCAAATTGCGATTGATTCAACCGTTGAAAATACTGCAAACGCCTTCGGATTTGGTGGCGGCCCTGTAACTGTTAATTGGATATTAACCGGTGAAGGAGTTGTACGAGATTCCGGACAGGAACAAATTGCTGATGGACAAAACGCACAATGGATGCACGATGAATTCAATATTGGCAAACAAGTTTGGACCTTAGAGGTGGAATTGAGCAATTCCGACGAGCAGGTAAATATCGATCATGATGTTACTATCACATACGATGATGAAGAGAGCAATCCGAATCCTCTACCAACTGAAAGTGGTCAATAAAATTCACATATTGATTCACTTTCAATTTTGATAAATGTGAAGGTTAAAGTGATTTTAGTGGCTCTATGCCTCGGTTTTGCTTTGCTTTGCTCTAAAAATTTGAAGAATATTCAGACCATGAGTGTTTAATCTCTTCATATACTAAACACCAATCGCTGGGGTTGGAAGTGAGAAGAATGGCGACCAAAGCAAAGAAAAAAACCAAGATTGAAATTGAAAAGAATGAAGACCCTCAAGAGGACACGGTGTTAATGATGCCAACAGACGATGATGCTCCTGATGTCAAAATTGATGATTTACCAGGCGTAGGACCTGCGACTGCAGAAAAATTACGAGAAGCTGGATTTGATGATCTATTATCCCTTGCAGTTATGTCTCCTGCAGATTTAGCAGAACAAGCTGAAATCGGTGAATCTGTTGCCGGAAAGATAATTGCTGCTGCTAAGAAAATGGCAAACATTGGCGGATTCGTATCTGGTGGCGATTTGTTAGAGCGTCGAAAAGAAGTTCAGAAATTATCCTCTAAAGTACAATCAATAGATGATTTACTAGGTGGAGGATTTGAAACTCAAGCATTGGTAGAGGTATATGGTGCATTTGGTAGCGGCAAGACACAAATTGGCCACCAACTTGCAGTAAATTGTACATTACCAGTAGCAGAAGGTGGATTTGACGGCGATGTATTCTACATTGATACTGAAGATACCTTCAGGCCAGAGAGAATTACTCAAATGGCAAGAGGTCTTGACCTTGATCCAGATCAAGTGTTAGCAAGAATCCATGTTGCAAGAGCATACAACTCTGCTCACCAGATGCTGCTCGTCGATGAGATTAAGCGAATGAGTAAAGGGCTCAATGTCAAAATGATAATTGTTGATTCCTTAACAAGTCATTTCAGAGCTGAATTTATCGGCCGTGGAATGCTTGCTAATAGACAACAAAAACTCAACAAGCACTTGAAAGAGCTAAAGCAACTTGCTGATATTAACAACGCTCTTGTTCTTGTCACTAACCAAGTTCACTCAAAACCTGATGCAATGTGGGGAGATCCAACTAAGCCAATCGGTGGACACGTTCTAGCTCACGCAAGTACTTTCAGACTATATCTAAGAAAAGCCAAAGGTGGCAGAAGAATCGCAAGATTAGTCGATTCACCAAACTTACCGGATGGCGAATGTGTCTATCAAGTGACAGAAGACGGTCTAAAAGACTGATTTGGCAAATGAAAAACTGTCCTAAAATAGACATTTTTCTATGTGAATCAGTCGGCACCTTCAAAGATGGTTCGAGAATCTAACCATCATGCGCCATTTGATTGACCGCGTTTTAGAGTTGAGTGAAGAAGAGCAGGTTAAGATCACGCCTAGTGATATTCCTCCTGGACAAGGTAATGAAGAGGAACTAAAGGCTCTGTTAGAATCTCTACAACCTAGAATAAGGGTTTATGGCGCTGGTGGTGCTGGTTGTAATGCAGTTAACAGGCTTGCAGAAGAAGGATTATTCGACAATAGTTACGTCACTGGTTATGCAATAAATACCGATGCTCAAGCTCTGTTAATGTCGCCTTTAGATGAAAAGGTCTTGATTGGTAGAACTGCACGAGGTAGAGGTGCTGGTGGAGACCCAACTAAAGGGGAGGCTGCTGCGCTGGAATCAGAAATGGTTCTTAGAAGAATCACTAATGACACTCAGTTGGCCATTATCACTGCAGGTATGGGAGGCGGATCTGGAACTGGTGCTGCAGGCCATATCGCTAGACTTGCTAAACAACAAGGTGCAATGACTATTGCCGTTGTTACCTATCCATTCAAGTCTGAAGGATCTTTGCGCAAGCAAAATGCTGAATGGGGCCTTGAACGACTAAGAGAACATTGTGATACAATTTTAGTCATACCTAATGAAAGACTACTAGAAATCGAAGGCGTCAAGGACTTACCTATTGCTAGTGCATTTCGAGTAGGAGATGAGTTGCTTGTAAGATCTATTACAGGCGTTACTGAATTACTCACTACTGATGGAATGGTAAATCTTGACTTTGAAGATTTGAAGGCAGTAATCAAATCTGGTAGTGGAGTGGCAATGATTGGCCTAGGTGCTTCATCGGCCAATAATAGAGCCGAAGAAGCAACGTTGGAAGCGCTACATTCACCTCTTCTAGAATTGGATACTACAGATGCTAGAGGGGCCCTAATCAATGTTGTTGGGGGCCCATCATTAACTCTTGGCGAAGCAGAAAAATGTGCTCAAATAATTCAAGAGAAGATTTCTCCGCACGCCAAGATAATTTGGGGTGCTGCGGTTGATGAGAATTTAGGTGACGAAATAAGAGTAATGTTAGTTCTAACCGGAGTTAAGAGTGAACAAATTCATGGCTCGAGCGAAAACCGCCAAATTAGAGCACTAAGAAACAAAAGTATTGAGTTTGTCAACTAATCTTTGATTACTCTAAAACAAATTAGTAGCAGAGCTAATAGCCCAGTTACTAACATAACTTTGTCAAACATTTCTAATTCATGCTCAGCACTTACTTGATTTGGAATGGGATCAAAGTTTTGTTCGCCTGGAATATATTTTTCAAACACAAACCAATTGTCTTCGTTAGAATATCCGTTTCCATTTACTGCATTCCCATAGATTAGGAATTTGCTCATAGTTGTGTTATCATCTGAAGAAGTCCAGGTAAAATTCCAAACTCTTTGCTGATTAGATGACTCTTGATGTGTCCAGCCGCCTTCTAAAAATTGTCCTTCATCATTTTCAAATGTCAAACTGCCACTATCAATAATTATCCTAAATCCGCCTTGGGCTGAATCTTGACTCGGCTGAATATCATTGTTGACTAATTCTAATTGTAAACTATAGTTAGTACTTGATTCAAATTTTTCTGGTAGTCCTAGGAGTATAATTTCAGTATTGGCATTGGAAGAACCATGACATAGGCACCCCTCATTGCCAATTTCGCCAACACCGCTAGGAAAACTATCTACTGAATATATTGGCAAGAGTAGTAACATCCCAGTTAATGCTAATATCACAAATCTGCAATTCATAATATTAGCCACATGTCTTCCAAAATGCCGCTACCTTTGACATTTTTTATCTCACTCATAGATTAAACTATCATGATGCAAAACGCGAAAGGGTTGAACATCAACTTAAGTATAATGAGTCATAAGTATATATTCATGATTGATGATGGTGCTTTTGTTTTACCTGAAACATTTGAAGAAGAAGATATCGATATTTTTGCTGAATTAGGTGTTGTCGGAGGAAGGCCGATTAACAATGCAGCAAGTCAGCAGCAGCAACAAAATGAGAACCTTGCAATACTATTGTCTGATAATGAATCGGTTGATTCTGAAGATCAGGAAGCAGTTTCCGCACCTAATGTTGTTATCGAGTCAAGTAAAATTCACCTACCGGATAAAACCATTAGCGAATTGCTTGAAATCTTAGTCAAACAAGAATTACATTCCTCAGAAGGTAAAGAGATCATCGAGAATATCCCTGAAAATGCTAAATTAAATCTAGAATCTGCAAAAGTTATCAAAAATCAGGACGAATATGAAATCTCTGTAATAATCAATGTTGATGGTTCTGGTCCAGTAAGACCTTTTGCCAAGATCAAATCTGAAAATAATATTTTGAATCTGAGTGACGCACCTAATTCAATTCCAAATAGATGGATTCCTCTGTACGACATCTTGAGAGATTTATTAACTAAAGCAATGCAGATGTTGTCTTCAACAAAGTTCACCATTAACAACAACATTTGAAGTAAATTCTACTGTTGATTTGAACATATTTGATACTGTGCAATATGTTTCGTGGCTTTTCTCAACCAACCTCCTAACTAGCTTTTTTGGCGCCTCGCCTTCAACGTGGTAAGTCATGCTAACTTTGGTAAATACCTTCGGAGATGTCGTTGCTCGCTCGCCGTCCAATTCAATCCAAATTTTGTCTACTTTTCTGTCCTTAAGGCCTATCTGTATGTCAGCCAACGAGCAAGCGCCAATCATTTGAAGCACGACCTGTACCGGTGTTGGGCCGTTATCCCAATCAATTTTGATACAATCGCCCGCCTCATTGAAGCAGTCCACTCTAGAGTCTCCTTTCCATTCTACTCGTCCCAACATGATTGTCCGATGTGCGGTTCATTCTTGAAGGGAATGCTTGTCGGGTTGTTTGAGTGGAATGACTGGCGAGACGATTACCTTAGAAAACGGCATGCTGAATGTACCTAATAATCCAACCATACACTACATAGAAGGTGATGGTATTGGAGTTGACATTAGTCCTGTAATGATTAAAGTCGTTGATTCCGCGGTTTCCAAAGCTTATGATGGTGAAAAGCGAATTCATTGGAGTGAGGTTTTAGCTGGCGAAAAGGCCTTCAACAGTACTGGAGAATGGTTGCCTGAAGCAACACTTGATGCAATGAGAAACGGTTTGGTTTCTATCAAAGGTCCACTAACCACACCAGTTGGCGGAGGAATAAGATCACTAAATGTGGCATTGAGACAAAAATTAGACTTGTTTGCTTGTGTAAGACCGGTTCGTTGGTATGATGGTACGCCATCACCAGTAAAATCTCCACAAGATGTTGACATGATTATCTTTAGAGAAAATAGTGAGGATGTTTATGCAGGTATTGAATGGGAAGCTGGCACTGAAGAAGTCGCTAAATTAATCAATTTCTTACAAAATGAGATGGGTGTTGACAAGATTAGATTCCCAAACACCTCTGGGATAGGGATTAAACCAATTTCCCAAGAAGGTACAGCAAGAATTGTCAGAGCCGCACTCAAATACGCGGTTGAAAATGACAAGGATTCGGTAACTCTAGTTCACAAAGGCAACATCATGAAATTCACTGAAGGCGGATTTAGAGATTGGGGTTACCAACTTGCTAAAGATGAATTTGGTGCCGTTGAACTTGATGGCGGGCCATGGTGTGTATTTGACAATCCAAGTACTGGAAAGCAAATTGTTGTCAAAGACGTTATTGCTGATGCTATGCTGCAACAAATTATCACTCGACCTGCTGAATATTCTGTTCTTGCAACTATGAATCTAAATGGCGATTATATCTCTGACGCGCTTGCTGCACAGGTTGGTGGAATCGGAATTGCACCAGGTGCAAATATCAATTATGATACAGGAATTGCAATTTTCGAGGCTACGCATGGTACTGCCCCAAAATATGCAGGGCAAGACAAAGTGAACCCTGGAAGCGTAATTTTGAGTGCTGAAATGATGTTACGTCACATGGGTTGGACAAAGGCTGCTGATCTTATTGTCAAGGGTATGGAAGGCGCGATTTCTGCAAAAACTGTTACATATGATTTTGAAAGATTGATGGGTGATGCTAAACTGCTAAAGTGCAGTGAATTCGGCGATGCAATAATTTCCCACATGTGAGAACAATGGATAAAATTTCAGAAATTGAACGTGAAAAGTTAATTCTTGACGCAAAATCTGCTGTTGATGGCCAGCCAATTGACTGGTTTGATGAATTATATAATATGGCAAATAGAGATTCTGCAATGATTCCATGGGCAAAAATGTCACCTAATCAAATAATGATAGATTGGGTTCAGAAAAATTGTCATGGCGGTAGAGCGTTAATTATTGGTTGTGGACTAGGGGATGATGCAATTGGCTTGGAAAACCTTGGTTTTTCCGTTACAGCATTTGACGTTTCAAAACATTGCATTGATTGGTGCAAAGAGAGATTTCCAAACTCCAATGTAAACTGGTTGGTTGGAGATATTCTCAATCCTGAACAAGAATGGATTGGAAATTTTGACCTTGTCGTTGAAATACATATTCTTCAAGCAATTCCAGATGGTGGAATAAGAGAAAGGGCTGCTGAGCAAATGCCAAAATTACTCAATCATAATGGCCAATTACTCTGTATTGGCCGACTTGATAATGGTGAGCAAACTATACAACCCCCACCATGGCCATTGCAAGAAGATTGGTTAAAACGTTCATTTGATATGCTAACATTATCTACTTTCACAGAATTTGTCCATCAAGATTCACCAGATGTAACAAGATATTACGCTGCTTGGAAAAACTAAATCAGTTTAGCCAAGAATTGAGCATTTTGCTATTCTTGATTATCGCGTAACCAAAGCGTTCTTCAAATGCTCTTGCCGTTAGTGTAAAGTCTCCATCTCTTGTTGCGACCAATATACTTCCCAAACCTTCCAAAGATTGGGCTGCAAGTAGTTTAACAATTGACATAATCTCTCTATCTGCTTCTTCGGGGAACACTTTGCTACTACCAATTTTAGTGCGGTTTTGCTTTGGCTCTCTAGCTACTTTCATTTCAGTAAGTTCTTCATAAATTTCCAAATAATCTCCTAGGAATTCAGCGACTTCATTGGCATTTTCAACTTCTTTTGCTTCATTCTCAATATGGACATCAAATGGCTTCCAACGATTAAATTCTTGAATGATTTCATCAACTAATTTACCTATTTTCTTTTCATCAAATACGGAATCTAAAACTTCAGGTTTAACTAGAGAAGATTGGAATTTAGCCTTCAATTTATTATGCCGCTTGCTTAATTCGATGATTTCATGCTTAACTATTGAAGGTAGCCATAGGTTAATTCTACCAGCATCAGCACGACTGAGTAATACTTTGTGGAAATTATCATGCTCAAAAGAATCGAGGCTAGTTTCACTTGCCAACTCTAGATTTTGGGCAATTTTATCAACTAATGCATCAACCAATATATTGGTATCAACAATAACTAGAGGAGGCAATGCTAGATTTTTCAGATAACGCCGTGATGAATTTGGAATTTCTTTTTTGTGAGTTGCAAACAAACTTCTCTCCGCATCATACAATCGTTTCATTTCTGATGTCGTGAACTTACCTGAATTTTGGGCTCGTTCCAAATACATCAACCCCTCAATAGGATTCTTGTCGGCGGAATCTCGAGCGATGTCATACAAAGCCATGATCGATGGTTGGCTCTGTAGCATTTCATTACGGAATCTACTATCAAATCCATGCCTTGTCCGACGTTTGTTTCTTTGAACCGAATTAAGTGCTGCAGTAACACGGCCTGAAAATGGCTCTGATGGTAATTCTCTTGAATGCTCAAATGGATAATTTCGTAGGCTCTCTAATTCATCTTCAGCAAAGAACGTAATTGTTTTTTGAATCATTTCTCCATCTAAGTTTTCTTCCCCTACTTGTTTAGTACGCCTTACAAAATCCTTCAATAATTGGGTTGCTTCGTTGGTTTTTTGATTACTGGCGGTAAATGAGACTCTCAAGTATAGTTGGAAACGTTTAGTGATTGCTGTTCTAAGCGCGGGCTGATTATCCAGCAAATCCACTGCTTCACTCCATTGTTCTGCATGTGCAAGATGGATAATTGATTTGCGATATAGAACCATGGATTGTTCAAAATCAAATTCTCCGCTCTCTGCGACTCTACGGTACTCTCTTGCGGCATTTAACTCATCATTATTTTGTGCAAATAATGCTGCCCTTGATAAGGTATGCCAAGGCGATAAAGGATTGTTTTGCTGATACCATGTAACAAGTTTTTCTAATCCGATATCATGTTCGAAAACCAACTGTTTGATAGAACCAATTAATCTTGTAGGAATTTCTGAACCAACTACTAAGTGATTTAATGTGGTAAAAATTTCATCATCTGCCTCGCCATGTTGTAATGAAATTGTGGCCTGATTCAATTTCAATGTTGAAATTAAGACCGAAAACAAGTTTTTCTCTAGGATTGAAAATTTCGCTTTCTCAACACTGCTTTGAAGATGTTCTATGTGAGTGCGTGATGCAATCCCAGTGCCACCCTGTTTGAGAGCATTTCTTGCTTGTTTTAGTGCCTGATAAGCTTTTTTCGGCAATACTGTAAATGGATCATCATCCACTTTGTTACCTTCCATCAACATGATTAGACTTTGGGACATTGGTGAAAGATAATGTGGAGGCTCAGTACTATGGATTGAAGTAAGTGCTAATCGTCTAATTTCTACAAACTTGTCCCACAAGTCTTGTTCACTATTTGTCGCCAAAATGTGATATGACAACAACGCTTCATACGGATGTGAAATCGGTGATAAATCATTACTACTCAGAATTTTACTCAATCTTCTCAATTCTAATTTTTGAGCAAATATCTCTACAGCTTGGATTGAAGATTCTTCCCAGCCCTCTCCACCAATATCTTGTATCAACTTGAAACATTCATTTTTTAAATTTAGAGAAGTTTTTTGATGGTTGGCAATATACTGCAACGCCCCCTCATCTAAAGACTGTAATTGATCGATTAACCAATGCTCGACTTCCTCAATAGATAATGTACAAACTAAATCATATAATTTCTCAATTTCTATCGAATGGTCTAAGGTATTTGAAATCAATAAATCTGCGGCTTCTTTACCTTTACCAGATTTCGCAAGTGCTGAAAGATATAACCACCGAAGATTTTGTAATTGGGTTTGTGAATTAGGTATTGCTTCAAGTATCTCTATACCATTAGCAATTTCTTCTGGCGCAAGGCCACTAACCGATTCGGGGAAATTTAACCAAGCATATCTCAATCGTGCTTGAGCTAAACCGTTATCATCAGCAGAGGTACTCGACTTCCAATCTTTTATCTCACCTTTCATCAAACGGATAAGGTCTTCAAATTCATCAGCAATTCCTTTGTTTATCTTAGCTAATTGCTTAATTGAATCTTCAGCATCAGTATCACTTGCTATTGCCAATATGACTGAAATTATTGATGCATTACCAGTTAACTTTAGCAAATTTTTACTCACTTCCAAAGTTCGCTTGGCAGAAATCTGTGATAGAACTTTTTGTATCGCTATTTGTTGATTAGCATCAGTGCAAAGTGGGGATAACTTTTCAATTGCATTTGCCAATTCTTGATGATTGAATACATCGATACGTCCAATAGAAATATCGATTTTTTTAGTTGATTTTGACTTTTTCTTAGCGGTTGGAAATACAACAAATTGAGCGAGTAGAGCGGTTTTTTGTCCAAGGGTTTGCCAAATTGGATCTACTCCATTACTGAGACAATTTTCTCTAATTGAATTTTCAAGAGTGGTTAAGTCATCATTCCATTCTCCGCGCTTCAATTGTTTATTGATTAACAGCACTGCTAATCTAAAAGCATCAGACTCCGATTCTTCAGATGAAATCGCATCATTATCTGGCAACCAATCAATAGCAGATTTGGGCGAGCCCCCTCTACCCCTACGACGCATCATACGATTGTTTCTCGGAGAACTTGTGTCCTCGTCATCACCTGGAATTTCAGTTTCATCTAACGCTAAAGTAAGTATGCTGCGCCACTTTTTATCCATGATTAACCAATCAGCGGACTTAGCAACCTTTGCCTTACGTTGTTGCTTAGGAATATTTGACTTGAAGGCAATATCCAAACATTTTGCAATGTGCTCTTCTTGCAGACTTGTCACCTCCTACATAATAGCCGCCTAGTAGGTCGCTATTCAATTAACCGGCAACAAAATTTGTTAAATTGTCTTGGAAAGTGTATTTTTATCACTAGTGTTCATCAATAAAGAACACTTGGAGCATATTGACTGAGCCCATGGATTATATTCGAACTATCGCCTTACTAGCCCATCCAATTTTGGCTAGTGCATTGATAATTTGGATGTGGAAACAATACTCCTGGCGCAAAAAAAGCAAGACATTGAAAGGCGATGAGCGTAAAAAAGCCTTGATGGATCATGAAAAATATGGGGAGTTCATACTATGGTCTGGATTTATTATTGTGGGAATTGCATTTTTAGGAAGAATGATTGCTGGATGGCGCAGTGAACAAGATATCTTTGCTGAAATCTGGCCGACGAATTTACACGGTTTCATTGGACCTTTGGGGTTAATTCTGTTGTTTATCATGGTTAGGTTCGGCAAGAAAGCCAAAGAAAATCGATTGGCTGGCAAAAGTTTTGCGACTGAGAAAACCAAACATGGTAGAGCAGCAGATTTCATTATGACTCTGATTTTTATTCATGCTTTTCTTGGATTTTTATACATCTTTTCCGTCATCTAATCAACAATGAGCACAATGTCTCGCTGTTGCCACATATTTATCCACTCAGTAAGATTATGTTCTAAGCCCGGTTCTTGAATCCTACAGCCACATGCATTCATATGCCCCCCTCCACTTGGATCAAACCTTGTTGCTAAACGAGACAAATCATAACGACCTTGCCCTTGTTCAATGAAGGAATTTGCATAGAAACTTGCAGATAGTGGGGGTCTTTTAGGATCATCAAGATCTCCGTCACTATAACCATGAATAATACAACAGGCATCCGCTTTATCCACTACTGTTGCAGTCACTAAATAACCATTGGAGAAAAATCCTGTATCTTGCAAATTACAAATAGCTAATCTGTCAATAATTTCAGTATTTGCCAAAACAACATTTTGTAATTTCTTTCTATTCTCTTTTTGAAAGTTTAATCTTGTTACTACTTCAGGAAGTTGTAAAATTTCTTTCATCTTTGAGCCAGTTGCCATCAAATCTACAATCTGCTGCATATATTCGCTTTCAACCTGTGACAATGTTCTACTGAAACACATTAAATCTCCATCATCAAGTAATTCTTGCAATGTTATCCCTCCTGAATCTAAAGCATCTACAAAGGGCATGAGATCAACGAAATTTGTTAAATCAGCATGGTCTTTTATCCGTTCATATGCCAATCTAGCTGCTGAAGGTGTTGGTTGCCAATCAATCACACCGCCATTTTGCTCAAATTCAATTAACTCCTCATTCGAAGGTTTATTGGTTTGATGATGGTCAAGATACCAACCACAATTTGGGTGGAAAGGTAAATCCACAATTACTGTATTTTTATTTATCTCATTATCCATAGCCCCATTTCTAATCAAAGCAGCATGAGAGAATATTATTTCTGCATCGGGGTTAAATTTTTTCAGTATTGCTGCGCCACATAACCCGTCAAAATCAGAATCTGCAACAACTCGTGTGAAGTTGGGAATCTCTGGTCCACTCACAAACCTACCCCAAGAAATTAGGCTGTATAACTTCCGTATCAAAAACAATGATTAAATGAAATTATTACAAATGTTTGACTGCGGTTAGATTTGAACCCGGTTTATCAACAGTTCCGATTGCTTCAACAACATAGCCCATATCTTCAAAATGATGTGGATATAAAGACGCTTCGTGTTCTTCATAGGGGTTTCCATGAAGATGATGTTGAGGATAAACTCCCCATGGGCAACCTAAAACAACTATTTTTTTGATTATCTTCTCCAATCCTTGTACTGCGTCAGCAAGTTCTTCCTCTTTGATATGTTCAGGGCCATGCCACCAAAAGGCATAATCAAATTCATCCTCTGAAAAATTTTCTAGGTTACGAACATCTCCTTGGATTACAGTAGCCCAAGGACAAACTTCTGTCAAATGTTTTACATTTGGTTCAAATATTTCCAAAATAGTAAATTCATGACCTGCAGCTTTCAACTCATTGCCAAAGTCCATACGATCTTGTCTTGCTCCGACATATAGCAACTTACCTGGCTCTTCAAAAATTTCCGGAACTAGTTTGGTTACTGAAGCCAACCGCTCGGCATTACTATCTTTTTTCCCAAAAATTTTCTCTTTAAGTGAAGTAAAAAAAGAGGTCATAACTATTCCACAAATCTCTAATATTTAACTACTAATGAAATAAAAATAATGCCTCTAATGCCAATGCTCCAGCCTTGATGAGAATATAGGATAATACAGAATATTCTAGGACAAAAAACTTGACCAATCACTTTTTGCGTATACCATGGAAACGTCTTGTGGAGTTGTTCTAGTCAATTATGGGACTGTTCTCCTTTTACAATACCCTCAAGGTCATTGGGACCTCCCAAAAGGCCACGTAGAGGAAGATGATGGAAATTACCAGATTACTGCAGCACGTGAATTGGGTGAAGAAACTGGAATTACCGAGATAGAATTTATCCACGGGTTTGAAGAAAATACCTCTTACAGTTTCAAACATAAAGGAAAAAAAACCAACAAACAGGTATTTTGGTATCTAGCGACTACTGAAAAAATTAGTATCACTTTGTCTAATGAACATAGAGACTATATGTGGCTTAACTGGGATTTAGCAATCGAAATGGTCACTCATGATGAGACTAGATCGGTGATTTCAAAAGCAAAGATATATGCTGAGCAGAACGGTTTATTCTAAGTCTTCAAAGTCCTGCTCATTGGAATGAAATTTCCTTATCATTGCAGACACACTAGTAGATTCTTGCCGTTTTGCCAGTGGTGTCCAAAGGGTTTCTTCCGCACCAAGATTTTTTGTGACCCAGCGAGCGAATACGAAAAACCAATCTGATAAACGATTAATGTATATTCTTGCTTCATCCCTAATTGCGCCTTTACCGGATTCATCCTCAATAATAATTAGGCATCTCTCTAATCTTCTCGTTACGGTCCTTGCATGATGAATAATTGGCTCAGGCCCTAAGCCGGATGGAAGAATAAAACTGGTCAATGGATCTAATTGTTCTATCCAAGCATCCATTTCATCAGTCAGTAAATCGCATTGTTGCTCACTGATTAACTGCATATATTCTGGTAAATCACTCGGCTTACATGCTAATTCAGCACCTAAATCAAACAATTCGTTTTGAATCCTATCTAAGGCTACTTCGGAAATCTTCTGGATTCGAGCGATGCTTGCACTACTGCCTCCATCTGCATGGTTTGGTAAATCTGCACACTCTCTTCGGATTATTCCAACAATAGAATTAAGTTCATCACAAGTACCAACAGCTGTAAATCTTGGATGAGATTTTCTATGTCTTGAACCATCAACAAATGATGAGGAACCTTCGTCACCCGACCCAGTATATACTCGATTTATTCGAACCATGTTAACTCCGCCTGTATAGGTCCAAATCATGCTTCTATGAGTGGTTTGCGGGAGAGGAAACTTGAATTTATTTCATGATACCACTCAATATCTTCTTCGCCTTGAGCCCACGAATAAAGTACTAATTGCTCGTCAACCACACCGTACCACTCTAGTCTTCCTGGATCTAAACAAGCCATCTTAGTACCGGTTTTCTCCATCTCATCAATTACTTGATGCCAAGAATGAATCATCATTGCCAAATAATCTGCCAATTCTGTAACATGATCATGATTGGAATCATAGCTTTCCAAAATTATATCCAGTT
>CESQ01090273.1_pt1 | contig 14258 bp, 16 predicted proteins | sample 361401 | NCBI WGS metagenome assembly CESQ01 (sample SAMEA2622119, study PRJEB7988) | marine metagenome | isolation source: saline water (ENVO:00002010), including | reverse complement strand
ATTTGAGACCGAAACAAAATGTTTTTTCAAAAAATAGCAGGCACACATCGAGGACTACGCGAAAAAACATTTTTTTAAGGTCAGTTGCTAGGAAAGGACACTACAAACAAGTACAAAAAAACAAGTACGACTTTATTAAGGTAAAAAAAATGTTTTTTCAGATAATACCTGTTGTGTGCCTGCTACAATGATATAGGAAATGTGATTGTAGACTAATGTCGGCGATCGTTCAAGATTTGGTGTTGTTGATTGTATTTGCAATTGTCAATTACGGCTTGCTTGTATTCCCATACAAATTCATGATGAAAAACTTCGGATCGACTGGTGTGTTGGTATACTACGGTGTCTTTGCACTAGTTTTCGGCTGGGCGTTGCTCTTTTTCGATTTGGGGTTGATATTCGTAGGAACGGCCGGAAACGAGAGGTTGGCGTAGATAAAATGTCGGGAGATTTTTTTATTAAATAAAATAAAAATAATCCAACCTATTTTTAATTATGGTTTGTAATCTCCGGAAGCGCACCCTCTCTCTTTCATGCATTTTGATTTGCATGCATCGTCGCAGAACATGGCATTCTTGCAGGTAACATCCCACTGTTGTTGACAGCATTTCGTTTTGCATTTTTTCCCACCTTGTTGTGGCAGTCCGCACATTACTTGGCCATTCGGGTCATTTGTTCGATTCGGGATCACCGAGAAATCAAAGACTTTGCATCCTTGATTGCCGCCTCGTTCCCACGAACCGCACTTTGGATCTTTTGATCCCACACATTTCTTTGCCTGGTTCGGATCCTTTCGTAAATTCGTGTACACGTTGGGGTAACACCCTGTTAAATTTTCCTCCTTCAACCCCAGTTTACGCGCTTCGTCTTTGCACAGGGGTATGCCCCTGTCCAGCATACATTGCATGTTTTTGGGACCACCGTGGGTATTGCAGTACACGGCCTGTGCTTCTGCGCACGGCACGTTGCATCTTACACCCCCCTGTACCACGGTGCCGCACTGCTGATCCTTCGCCGTTCCAGTGACATCGAACGATTTGTTCCTGCTGTTTTGAATGCATTGCGCTGCTGTTTTCAGCGGGTCCGGGTCGTACGGCCCCAACGTTATGTTTGGAACGCAATTCTTCTGGTTGACGGTTTCGCAAGTTTTTAAACCCCGGTCGGTCAAGCACTTGGGGTTTTGGTTGTCTTTGTCCGGGCCAATCCACACCGTCTTCTTGCAATAATCCAATTGTTTTTTCGCACAAGCATCGTAGCACCGGTCTCCACCCAATGCAATAGTTCCGCATTTCTTTTTGTTGTTCGTTGTATCTGTAACAGCAAACCCACCGATTGCGCTGCAACCATCCGGGCCGCCGTACGCAATAGGAAAACACGCCTTCTCCTCCTTTGTCAAGGTAGATAACGGAGTGGTCGTATTGGGACACACTTTGACTCCGCGGTCCTGTACCATGCATTTGAAAGGATCGCTTGTTCCCGAACCCTTGCAGTACTTCACTTGGGCTTCGACGCATTTACTGTTGCAAATACTTCCACCTTGACGATCGGTACCACAATCACCATCTACTTGAAGGGGTTGTGTAAACCGTTGAAGGGGGTTGTTCCACTGAGGGGTATGGTTTTTTTTGGCTACCGTGTAGGACAGCGCTTCACATCCCTGCAAGGATGTATTTCCATCCCCTTTACGGTAACTGTTGGGAAAGCAGTTGGTATCTTTCGCGTCCTTGCACAAGCGAATTCCGCGGTCGCGCACCATGCAATCGTACGCGTTCGGCGTGCTGGCCGCAACACATGATTTGACCTGGGCATCTACGCATTGGGTCTCGCATTTCTTACCACCTTTGCTTATGGTGCCGCAGTCCCCTTTCATTCGGAGGGGCTGCATGTTCACTCGCGCGACCCCATCGATTGGAAACGTGGCGTTGCCATGCGCGTCTAAAAATTTGTGTTTGACCGGCGTGATGGAATAATCCAGTTTTGAGCAGTCCACGTCGTTCGGGAAGCAACTCTTGTCGTTTTTATCCTTGCACACTTTGGCACCTCGATCCGTGACTGCGCACTTGTAAATATCCTTTGTCATGGTCTGGTTGTTGCAGTAGTCGATTTGCTTGGCGGAGCACTGCGTAAGGCAGCGTTCCCCTCCCTGCTTATCCTGGCCACACTTTGTCGTGGGATCGGTCGGTGATATGTTGTAACTGAATGCTCCACACGGGACTATGTTCGGCCAGCAGTCGGTGCTAGATTTATCGCCAGGCTTACATATCTTGAATCCGCGATCTAGAAAGCACTGTTTTTGCGCGGTGGCATCCGGCACGTTGGCGCAATACTCCACCTGCTTCGCAATGCATGCCTTCTCGCATTTCTTCCCGCCCTGCTTAATCGTGCCACAGTAGGTCGTGGAGTCTTTCGGGACCACGTTGAAACTAAATTTGTTGCATGGGTAGGAGTTCGGGAAGCAGTCGGTGTCGTTCTCGCCTTTGCATACCCGTGCACCTCGCTGTTGGACGGCGCATTGGTACGGGTCCGGCGTGCCGGAGTCGATGCAATACGTGAACTGAGAGGCGGAGCATTCTTTTTCGCATTTTTTGCCTCCTTGGCGTTCTGTGCCGCACAGTCCGAAATCCGTGTTGAACGTTCCAAATGCGGCGCAGGGAAAGTCGTCTGGCCAACAGGGACATTTTACTTTTTTCTTTGTTACTGGATCAATACAATCATGGTCCGCCGTCTTGCACTCTTTTCCACTTCGTTGAACGAAGCACGCGGGGTTTTGCCCGCCGCCATTGATGCCCATGCAATAGTTGATCTGCGCCTTCAAGCATTCCTGCTTCTTTACCATCCCTCCTTGCTTTTTCGATCCACAGGGTCCTTTTTTGCTAGCATACGGGGCGTTTGGGATTAAATTGTCTATTCCGCCAATTATTTTTGCAAAGAAATGCCACCCAATGCCCAAGACAGTCGCAACCACACCAACAATAATAATGTTGATGACGAGCGTTATGGATACCATTTTTCCGTTTTTATATGTTACGAAGAAAAAAATCAGACCTATAAAAAAACATGGATGAATTTGTCTTCTTGATTTCGTGCTATGTCCTGCTCTACCAGCAGTCCCGCGATGGTTGCTGCCACGTGTGGGATGGATCGGGGTGGGGGTCTATGGGGTTGTTGTCTTCCCCCCTGTGTTCTATATTTATCTTCTGGCGACGGTGACACAGCAACATGGAATTCGAGTTCACGTTGAAATTGGTAGCAGATAACATCCCTACCGGTATTGAACCCGACGACGCGACCGATGTTCCATTAGGCGGCTCGCGACCAAGCGAATATTAGGACAAGTTCATTTTTTTTTCCACCCGATGATGAAAAAAAAAAAAAAATGAAACACATGTAGAAAAAGAAATGAATTACGAAAAAGATGGCATTTTGTATCTTCACCTGGGTCGAAATCGCCGTATCCAGCAGTTGACAAAATTGCTGCCGCTGTTCACCGATTGGCGAGTGCCGTCTCGAAAAACCATCTGCCTGTCCAACGACGAGGCGAAGCCAATCTACGACATGCTCGCCCCTATCTTCCAGTCCATCCATGGTTACCCGCTGACGCCCGGGACGTTTCCAATGGAATACCGGGTGTACCAGCCAAAAAGCAAGGGGATGGACTGGCATCGCGATTTGCAAATGTACCGTCCGGCGCAGGTGGAAATGGTGTACACGGTATTCAACCACGATGCAAATACCAGGTTCGAGTGGAAAGATCGGTCCGGCACGATACAGAGCATGCAGCCGAAGGCCGGTGATTTGGTCATGGTGAAGCCGAATGGCCCGATGCACCGCGTCACTAGTTTGGGCAAAGGGACCCGAGGAATATTGAAGATTGTGGGGTACCCTGCCGATGCAACCGCCCTCCCGAGCAAGTATCTGGAATCCTCAATGTGCCCCAGGCGGGGCTCGAGTTGGATGGTATGGGTGGTGTGCGGAGTAGTGGTATGTGTTATGTTGTGGTTGGTGGTAAGATAAAAAAAATTTTTAATTTTTTTTCTGTACCCCCTAGTAAGAACAACCCTTTTTTCACCATGCCCTCCAAACATCCCAGCCCTGCTACGTTTGACAACTTCGAAATGCGAATTTCCAAGTTTCCGGCCTTCCCACCACTATCCAAAACTCGCCCATTGTATCTTTCCTCGTACAGCGTGTACGCCACCAGCACCAAAGACCGGCGCAACGACGATGCTTTGTGCACCGATGCGCACGTCGTCATGCGCGTCATGCGGTCGAAAGGCATCGCCGTCAAAGGCGTTACCTCTGCTCGCCGAAAAAAAGGCAAGCCGATCGCGGACTTGTTGTATCCCGATACGCACGAGACCTCGGATATTCTGTACATTGGCAAGGCCAGTTATTTTACCGGTTTAAAATCTTCTGGATGGAGACTATTGGCAACGGACTTCGCAACTACGGTTCCTCCTCCAAAATGCATCATCGACTCTACAGGGCTATCAGGCCGGAGGGGCGCGTTGTAACTTGTCTTGAATAACTCCTCGTTACTACTTTTTCCATGAAATATTTTTTTTCCATTCTCGTCGTCTTCTTCTTCCTCCTCTTCCTCCCCCTCAAAGCACATGATGTCCGTCACTTTGGCCACCAGCCCGAACGTCAGGTTTTCCTCGATCCAGATGCCGACGAACTGGACGATGGGGATGCACAACACGTCCTTGTTCAAGTAGTCCATGTCGATCCGGACCGGCTTGCCGTTTTCCATCAAGTAGATGTTCATGTTGGACGAGAGCCGCAGTTCGATCTCGTTCTTCGAAGCGAACATGGACTGGTACAACTCTTGCACCTCGTGGGTGTCGAAGGAATCGTCGAACCATCTCGAAAAGTGTTTTTTCGCTTCAAATATCAACTGCACTTCCATGTTCTTTATCCATTTTCGCACCGGCTTTTCCAGCAATTCGAGTCGAATTCCTTTGGCATCGCCGTCCCCCTTCATCATGTCGGAAATGGACATGGCCTCGTAGTGCTCGCCGTCCATGTTGCCCAGTTGAATTTTTTCTTTGTTATGGAAATACGCGCTGTAGGTCTTTCCTCCGCGATTGGTTCGCAAAGAGGATAGCGAGAAGCCTTCGATCTCGGAATAAATCGTAGCAGGCATGTTTTAATGGATTTGTGGGAAAATCCGATTTCCAACTTGAACGAAGGTGCGGCAAAATGCGATGCCGAAAAAAACGAAACTCCAAAAAAAAAAATGAAACAGTGCTGGGCCACCACGCTGGAAAACGTGCGCTGCCAACACACATACGATCCAGCGACAAACCCGATCCCGTACTGCCCCTACCACATGGAGCACGGCGACGAGGCCGTCCAAGTCGTCGAGCATCTGGTGGCAGGGAAAATACTAGTCGCGCGGTTTCCCATCGAGAAAGGCTACCACCTTGTCTACTGGGGCGACCGGATCAGGCGAACCTACCAATCGGAGAAGAACGACGATCGGCAGATCGATTTTTTGCTGAACGACACCACGGAGTACGGCGTCATCGATCCGCTCCATCATCCCGGATCCGTGCTGCAATTCGCGGCTTCGCCAGGCCCGCAAGAGCACTGGACACTGCACACCACGTCGTACCATTTCGGGGACCGCAAGAGCAAATTGGCCGGCCGCATGTACAACATCACGAGGGACATCCCGGCCAACATGCAGATCGCGCATCACTATGGGGCCGGGTGGTTTTCGGAGAGGGGGATGAAGCGCGTGAACGTGGGAACGGAGGCCTACCCGCTGCCACGGCGAGAGAAAAAAAAGAAGAAATGATGTTCTACAACAGCGACCCGCAAGCGATGAGGCATGCCAGCAGCAGGAAGAACAGGCTGGACCAAAATTTAGACCGGTATTTCTCCCCACCAAAGGTGTAGTGGGGGTTTCGGGATTTTTGAAACGCGGCAAACAAACAAATCCCGATAGCCGTAAAAGTTGCCCAATTCATTGTTTTTTTTATTTTGCCCCAGAAAATCTTTTTTATTCCGGTTTGGTGGTTCGGTTGAACATGTTCATCACCGACTTGGTGATATTGCTCTCGGTGTCTTTGTGGCTTAGCACCGATCGAGCCGGCGCCACGCTGACGCTATCTCCAGGTGAAATTTCAGGTACCTTGAACGAACGTCGAGAATACTGCGACGACGACGATTTGCGCGATTTCCGGGACGCCGCTAGGCTCACCTCCCGCTTCGACGCGTCAACTTTCTGCACCTCGGGTTCTTCGGTCCTGCTGCTGGAAGACCGCAGGCACTTCCGGAGAATGTCGCCGATCAGAATCTTCCGATTAACCAGGTCCATTTGGAAGTATTCCGCCGGGATCTCCGGCCGCTTCGCGCACGCTTTGATGAAGACGGGCAAAAAGCGGCGAAAAGGCACGCTGACGCCCGTGGTTTTGGAGTATTGGAAGAAGCGGAGGCACGTGTACTTGTGGAGCAACTCGATGTTCGGCTCCCGGCGCACCAAGTCTTTGATCTCGTCCTCGTAGATCTCGTCGTTCCAGTGGTACATGATCTCGACGCCTTGTTTGTAAGTCAAAACTCCCTCTTTGACTTTGTCGGTCAGTCCTAGCAGCAACCGGTCGAGGTACTCTTTGAGGCAGTTGGAGTAATTGATGCAATTCTCGTCTTGGAAAATCTCTTTGGATTTGGCAGGCGCTATGGTGCTGGCCACTTCACGTGCAAGGCTGGCCATCTTTATTTTTGTTTTGGTGCAAAAAAAAGACGACCGAAATTCGACCGCGGCATTTTTTTTATCCAGTATCTAATAAAAACCCACCATGGCAACCTCGACGTATTGGATCATCGGCGGCATCATCGTCCTCGTGATCTTGATCGCCATCTTTCTCCTAGAAAAACGGCAGCAATCACCAGACGTACCCGGAATGGCTCCACTTCCACCCGGAATGGCTCCACCGAAACGACGGTACAAAAAACAAGCACCCCCTAAGACAAAGCCTGCAATTCCGACTCCGATCACAAAGAAAATAAAAAAAGAAGCCAAAGTCATAGCAAAAGGCGCTGTCAAGGCTGGAGAAAAAGCAGCCAAAGCCGGTGCAAAAGTCGCTAAGAAAATTATCGACAACCAAATCACCGGCCCCTGTGCAAAGTACCACACGTTCCCGGCATGGTACCAGATTCCAGCGGGCGACCCTTCGAAGCAATGCGGTACGGCGAATGAAGGCGGGTTGACCTGCAAAGCGGAATGCTTGCAAACGCAGATCGATTGGTGCAACAAAAATTCCCCAGACCAGTGGAAGTGCCAGGTATTGGATCGCGGCGTCCCGTTGTGCAAAGACAAACAAATGTGCGTGGACAAAAATACTAAGAAATCCATTCCATGTCCGTGTTACACCTTGAATTGTAGCACGGTCGATTACCAAGTAGCACCGAAAGACAAAGCGGCAAAAGTATGCGGCGGAAAAAACAAAGGTGGCGCAGCGTGCAAATCCAACTGCTGCTCCGCGCAATGGAACAAGTGGAAAGGATGGGCCGGTTGCAAAAAGGCTGCCGGTGGATCCAGGGTAGAATGCATGGCAGACCGAGGCTGCGACGTCAACCAGAGCAGCACGTTCGGGTCCGGATTTTCGGGCAGCACATTTTGCAAAGGATTGGATTATCGCGTGGCACCGAGCAACTCCAGCGACCAGAAATGCGGCGGGTACAAGAAAGGCAGCAGCCGATGCAAGAAGCAGTGCTGCGACACCCAATGGAACAAGAGTCCCAACTGGGCTGGCTGCAAAAATGTCCCAGATCCAGTCCTGTGCATGAAACAGCGCGGCTGTTCCTCGAAAGATTACTTGAAAAAACTACCTACCTTTACAAACGGAAAATTCACCCCCCTTAATCGTCTAGAAGTAGGGAACCATCGAGGTGTGTACCCTGCTACCCTATGCCAGAGCAACCTGAGTAGCGGAGGATATTGCCGCGAATGTTTGTCCAACTCTGATTGCGCGACGGGCTGCTGTACCGGGTATAGATGCAAAGCCAAATGGAAGAAGTCAGCAAGTACGTGTAAGAAGAATTGCACGTTTTTATGGGCTTTCGACAAAAATTCATCTTGTTACAAAAATTGTTTGAAGGACGAGCACTGTGGGTAACTAAAAAAAATAATTACGTGTAAGAATTGCACTTTAAACTTTTGGAACAACAAGTACGTGTAAGAAGAATTACACTTTAAACTTTTGGAACAACAAAGGATGTTACAACAAATGTTTGACGGACGAGCACTGTGGGTAACTAAAAAAAATTAATTATTTTTTTATTTGCAATCCATACGATGACGGGAACCTGTATACCGGAAACACAAGCCGCATTGGAGGTCTCCACCCCATTTGAAACTATTGTAACCTCTGAATCTGCTGGTTTTTTGGTAACTTGGGTTTTTTATGTTGTTTATCTGTTCAGATGTTGGCAACCCGCAAGACTCTTTATCCGGTTTACCATTTTTATACAAAGGTTTCCAATAAACAAGTTTGTTGTCTTTACTTGGTCTACAATCAGGTTGACTTGTGTAACTATGTGAATATGTGTACTTTCCTATCATTCGTGCCGCAGATCCTTTGCATCGAAATAAGCATCAGTCGTATTTTTCGGACAACGTGCACCAAGACCCATAAGCAAGGGGCTATCGCCTCTTGGGATTAAAAAGTATCCATGCTTTACATGGTTATTACATTTATTTGCCAAGTCTTGGCTTATTTGTTGGAATGGATTTCCCCAAAATAGATTTGTGGATGTTTTCATATTTTTTTCTTCCTTCAGAAAAAAAAATCTGGTCCGACTAGTCCCACAATTGACGAGGAGATGCTGACAGCGCAAATCGCCTTCGCTTCTTTGCCGGTGGCTTCGCATTGGAGACCTGGCGAACCAAAGAATACGTCGTTTCCACATCCGAACGAAGCACGCATTCGTCGTCGCTTTTTCCGCTGGTGCAGACCCCGTCGTACTTAGCCAGCATGTCGGCGTAGTCGTCGAACAACCGGTTGAAAAAGTCGCAGTCCAACTGGCTGTTTTCCGACATTCGTTCCCATTCCCGGTTCTCGTTTTGGATAAACACCCCTTCGTCCTCCACCTCGTCCGACGCAAAATAGGCCTTGTAATTATCATCCATCGCCAACATGGAAAGGAACTCGTGGTTCAGATCAAACAGTTGGAAGGGCGTGCCGTTGACTTTCACGACGCGCCGGTAGAATCGATCCACGTACGGGGCGATGCTGGAGACGGTGGGACCGAAGAACGGATGGTGGCAAGAAGAGTCGGTGTCGGATCGGTAGAGGATGTCCAGAACCACCGGGTCTGCTCCACCTCGTAAGATGCGGGCAACTTGGTTCCAGGCTCGTTTTTGAGCCAACGTGCCTTGATGTTTCCATCGGTATTTTAAGGTGTGCATGTTTCTAGATTTTATTTATACAGAGAGATTTTAATTAAATTATAAGTTATTTTTATTACGCAATTCTCGCCTAAAGACAATCTTGAAATTATTCTCTATTCGTTGCATGAGACCGTCATTGGGGACTATCGTTGAATCATCTGTATGCAATCGATAATAATGATCTGGTAAAGTTCTACGTAGAGACTCCACGTCAAACTCCATTTTGTGGGCATCTTCATATTCGATAGTATATTCGTACCCGTAGAAATTGTATTTTGTTTTGCTTTTGCCAAACGAAAATGTTCTTTCTTGAACTATTTTTTCTTTTGTTATGTTTCCACCGAGTCGTCTAATGACATTCTCAATCTCTTGATCGTATATATCTATCGTAAGTATCCAATACATTCTTTTTTTTTATTTATATGTGTCTTAACTAATATATATATATATATATTCTATAGTTATATATATTATATTTATTTTTCGAGTTCATTTTTCAAATTTCAAAATGAACTGAAAAAATGCGTTTTACACACTAGGGATGAATTCCCATTGCAGATCCCGGCATATTTTTTGGAAAATCGCATCCATCTTCGCCAGTTTCTCCTTGCACTTCAGTAAGGAGAAATACTGCAAGTACTCGTCCAACCCCAGCAGTTGGCAGAACTTGTAGATCACGTACGAGTACGACAAGAAGTTCTTCCGCTCCGCCGGGCAATGCTTCTCGAAACTATCCTGGATCATCAGGAACATCCGCTTCAACCGGTCTTCCTGCTGCGGCGTCAATCGTGGAGGACTGCGACCCGACAAGAGGCAGGAGATCAAGACGGTGTTGTCGTAGTATTTGTTCAATTTCAACTCCTTCAGAATTTTGCGGATCAGCAAGATGTCGATGTCCTTCACGTTGGATATTTTCCGCTCTTTCAATTTGAACATGATGTCCTCCAGCACCTCGTCGGGAATCGTCGTGTTCTCTCTGGCTTGGAAGTTGGACAGCCACTCGGTGAAATGGGCGATCCGGCGGTAACTAAAGTTGCTGTACTCGACCTCGTCGTTGTAAGTGAGCCCGTCCGAGGACGAATCGATGAAGGCGGTGGCGCTGCCGCATTGGTCGCACACCATGTGCGCATTCATCTTGCACATTTTCCCCGTCTCGCAGTGCTTGCACGAGTCCCCTACCACCATGTAAATCGTCGGTATTTTCTCGTTGTACTTGGCATTGAACTCGTCCATCAGCACCGATTGCGACGCGCCGTTCGCTGCCGTCATCGTGGTGCCGGTGTTGTCCTGCACCTTGATATTACGTGCGGTAGTCCGCTTTCTTGCCTGCCTGCCGTCGTTCTGTTTCTGCGCCACGAAGGATTCGTCGCGGTTGATTTTCTTCGTCACGATGTCCTGCTTCTCCGTCGATCGTTCCAAAAACTGAGCGGCCTCGCGATCGTATTCCCGCAACTTCGTTCCGCTCTGTATCGAAGCGGCTTCTTCCTCTAAGCGTTCGATTTGATCCTGGATGTCCATCCGGTCGTGATGGTGCCGACGGCCGGACAATCGTTTCAACCGACCCCGCAACTCCTTCAATTCATCGTTGATCTTGCCCAATCGACCACTGGTCTTCTTTTCCAACGCAACTCGCGTTTGCTGGATCGCTTGTTGCATGGGTTTGTTATATATATATATATATATATATAATATGTATATATAATTTATATAATTGTGTCCAAAGTGCCGCGGTAAACCGGTTTTTTTTTTCTGGCAGCCTAATAAAAAAAATGCCAAGCAAGCGCGCCTTGATGAAAAAAAAGCGGGAGTGGCTGAGACGCCAACGTCTTGCTGGAACATCCACCCGCCAGCAACAACAGCCTAGCATTCGCCAACCGTCCACCCAGTTATTATCCACGAACAACAATATGCCCATGCCGCTGCCAATCTAATTGGACATAATCAATATCATAACTACTAACAATACAAGAGGTGTAGCAAAGGACGTGATGCCGTCTATGGAATGGTTTTTGTACGTGTATCGAACCGTGGGGTCGTAAGCAAAACGAGGATGGACAAAGACGTCGTTGAAATGCACCCGCTCGACAAACTTGTACCCGCGCCGCTTCATCAAGTCTCGGATGGCGTCAAAATCGGCGTTGCCTTCGTGATTTTCTATCAACCATACCATAACGGGAACCTCCCACTTCATGGTCTGTAAGACCGACAGTTCCGCGCCTTCCACGTCTAAACTGAAAAAATCGATTTTGTCCACGCCGTCCAAAATATCAGTCAACGGTTTCCTCTTTACTTGCACCGTTCGCGTGGTGAACCCGGCAAACTGGTTGCCGAAGGTCGTCGAACTCATGGATGGAATAATGTTTAACGACAACGTGTCTGTGCCGGCTGGTCCAATGGTGCACTGGTGCAGCACGTCGCCTGGGCGGTTGCGCCGCAATTTTCCGAATTCATCGGGGTTGGGTTCCACCAAAATGCCGGTGAAGCCTCGTTTTGCCAACCGGATCGTGTTGGAGAAGAGCCACCCATCCATCGCGCCTGCTTCGAAATACGTGCCATGGCGCTGGTGCGGGAAAAATTTTTGGATGATATACTCGTCTTCACCGAACTGGCTTCTCATTTTTTTTTAATGTTCAGAAAAAAGTGTAGATACCTACAATAACGAGAAGGATCGGAACTAGCATGGACGCAAGATGAGCCGCCGTAAAACCCGGCAAGGCCTTTTTGTCTAGTCGAAGCACTTTGGTCAATTTAACACAGACCTTTCCCAGTGCGCGGTCCAAAACTTCGATCCGAGTCAGATTTTTCCCCCATAAATCTTGATTGGAGGTAGGTGGAAAGAGTTGAAAGCACAGGGGTTTGTAATACGTGTAACACGTGAAATGCTTCGAATAATACCCATCTGGTTGATTCATCGCACAGATGTCCTTTTCGATGGCAGCAAGCAGTTTCTCCCGAGCCTTAGGGTGGAAAATGATGGCGTGCGCGCCTCCAAACAGCAGCACCCGCGCGTGAAACGCCGTTTTGGGATACGACAGAAAAGGGATCAATCCAAGACTATAGACATCGAACGGGTGGGAGGAAACAAAATCTTCGATTCGCGCCACGTCCGTTGTCCGGACGTCGTTTCGAAAGAAGAAATCGTCCTCGAAGACAATAATATTTCCCTTGTAACGGCGCGCATGTTGAAAAGCGTTCGCAACCGCGTGACCGATATCATACATGGAATTCTGTTCGCAAAGTTGCTTCTTGCATTTTTTGTAACCCTTGTTGTGTTGGATGTGCACAGTGCGGCACGGCTTGAAGGTCCGGAGTTGGTGCATGTACTCGTTCCGCCGCTTGCTGCCTTCCATCGTCAACACGTAGCAGCAGTCGATGGTCCGAAACATCGAGGAGGAAAAACGGAGGGTTTCGACACGATAACACATAGTTTATAAAATAGATTTAAAATAATAATATTTTTAAGAGACAAGTAATTGCAAGGCTTGTTTTAATTTTGCAATCTCGTTGGCTTGTCTTGCAATCTCTTCGGCTTGTTGTTTGATACGTTGATGGGCTTTTTCCAACTCTGCATTCAACGAATCTACTTGCGGCATCACTTGTGGTGATATTGGCATCACTTCCACATCGTTGAACAGGCTGAAACTAGGAGAAACATTGTTCAATGGTGACATGTTCAATTGATCAAATGGTTTGAATCCTGGAGGCGCATTCGAATCGAACTGATTAAGTTCGAATGAGGTATTTGTCGGAGGCTCATGGTTATCTGTTATATCCCTTTTCGGCAACTCTGGATAGTCCTGTTCCGAGTGATCGTATAAGAGTTGTCCAGGCTCTTCTTCTACGTGTTGCTCCGTTTTTTCTGGGTGGTGTGCCACCTCCTCTACGAAGTGTCTTTCGGATGGGATTGATTTGCTATATTTTAGAAGACTATTGACAACACGGTCGATGTATATCCCTAAATACGATAGGTTTCCATATTTTATCTGAGGCACTTTGGAATAGAAAAAGTCAATCACGTTGTTTGTATGGTACGTTTTGCCATCATGTTTGCCGACATGTGTCGTCGAAATGTTCAGTTTCTCCAAACATTGGACCTTTGGTCGTGTATTCAATATATCCTGAATTGTTAGGGATCCATCTTTCTCAGCAATTCGATTCTGGAGCGAACGAAGTATACTCATCGCTTCTTTTCTCTCGTATTGATCTTGGCTGTGGTTGCGAGGGCATTTCCAATTGTCACAGATGTAATGGTTGCAACTAGACTTAACACATTTTGGAATGTCTTTTGTTTGTTTGGAGACTCTAGGAGATTTCTTCTTCTTTTTCTTTTTCTTTGTCACGGGGTCTTTCGGTATACTTTTAGAAATGCAACGATATTGCTCAATATTCTTTACGCTGCCACTTTTCATATTCTTCAAACACAACAGGCAAAACACGTGCGTATCGTCCTTTTTCAATTTTAGATCTTTTCCTAATTTCGGTCCCAATGGATTGCTGCATGTAAATGTGCTACCCTTCAATTTTATTGGGTGGTTCCGAGACGTGTCTCTGAACGCCTGCACAATTTCCATATAATGATTTTTGTCCACGTGATATTCATGATGAGGATTGCGAGGACATTGATGCGTCAACGCACCTGATTTTCCTGTAAAATCGCACTTAATGTCTTCCATGATTTTATATATCATATATTGCATATAAATACTTTGCTTTCAATGTTATTAAATATAGATTATATTCTTAGTCAAAAAATAATATTAATTAATGATTTAGTCAAAAAAAAAGCGGTAAACCGGTGGAAAAAAAACGCATTTTATATGACCATTAAATAATTAATATATTAATTTATTTTTGCTATATT
>CESQ01086372.1_pt1 | contig 14523 bp, 19 predicted proteins | sample 361401 | NCBI WGS metagenome assembly CESQ01 (sample SAMEA2622119, study PRJEB7988) | marine metagenome | isolation source: saline water (ENVO:00002010), including | reverse complement strand
ATCTCAGATTAAAACCTCACTTGAATTTGAAATTCGCAAACTTGTTAAAGAGAAGCGTGAGTATTATGGAGGAGAAGCTGACGCAAAGATCTATGCCGAAAAACCTTTTGGCGGTAGGATCTCAACTCAAGATAAGATGAAAGTTTATGTTGAATCAGATGATGATGTCATAAACCTAGAAGCGAAGATTAGATACCTAGATCAAATGCTTTATTGGTTGGATCAGGTAATGAAACAAATATCAAATAGAGGGTTCCAAGTCAAGAGTGCTATTGAGTGGGAGAAATTTGTTAATGGACAATGATGTCACATCTCTCAGTTAAAAAGAAGAATGAAGTCTACGTTACTATTGAATCTCCTGAACAACACATACACCATGAGTTAGCAGATTACTTTACGTTCGAAGTACCTGAAGCAAAATATTTAAAAAAGAATCCCAGATATAGACATTGGGATGGAACCATAAGGTTGTACTCACCTGCTACTGGTGATTTGTATGCTGGATTGTATACTCATTTAAAAGGATTTGCTTTTGATCGTAATTATGATCTGGCAATAAAAAAGGATGACTGGTATGGTCATCCTAATGAGATAAATGATTTTGTTTCTCCTCGTGGTATCAAAGTCTTTATGGATCGTATCACTCATGTGAAACCTAGAGACTATCAATACGCAGCAGTGTATTCTGCTATTAAAAATAATAGAAAGTTACTTCTTTCTCCTACTGGGTCTGGAAAGTCTTTGATGATCTACTCCATAGTCAGATACTATGCTGCCACCGCAAAGAAGGTACTTATAATCGTCCCAACTACATCCCTTGTGGAGCAGATGGTTGCCGACTTCATCGACTATGGTTGGGATGCGGATGCTCATATTCACAAAATATATGGTGGTAAGGATAAAGTAACTGATAAGAATATCATCATATCTACTTGGCAATCAATCTATAAATTTCCTAAGAGATACTTTGATGATATAGATTGTGTGATCGGTGACGAAGCACATCTATTTAAGAGTAAATCTTTGACTGGCATCATGACCAAGTTGCATAATGCTAAGTATAGATTTGGATTCACTGGTACACTCAACGGAACCAAGACCCATAAGTGGGTGCTAGAAGGTCTCTTTGGAGAGTGTGACCGAGTAACCAAGACAGATGATCTTATCAAACGTGGTTATCTCAGTAAGTTTAGGATCAAAATACTACTTTGTAAACATGCTCCGCAACATTTTGAAACATATCAGGATGAGATGGAGTATCTGGTTAGTCACAAAGGTAGGAATAACTTGATCAAAAATCTAGTTAAAGACCTAGATGGTAACACTCTTGTGCTGTTCAATTATATAGAGAAGCATGGGGAACCTTTATATGATCTCATAAATAATAATGTTAAAGAAAATCGAAAGGTATTCTTTGTGCATGGTGGCACGGAGGTCGAAGACCGTGAAGAGGTTCGTCAGATAACAGAGCAAGAGAACGATGCAGTTATTGTTGCGTCCTATGGGACTTTTTCTACTGGTATTAATATTAAGCGGTTGCACAACATCGTCTTTGCGTCGCCTAGCAAGTCCCGTATTAGAAACCTCCAGTCAATTGGTAGAGTACTTCGCAGAGGTGAAGGAAAGACTATAGCAACATTATATGATATAGCAGATGATATAGGTAGTATGAATTATACATTAAAACATCTGAACGAAAGAGTAAACATCTATAACGAAGAAAATTTCAAGTATGAAGTGATCAAAGTAAACTTAACAGCAAACTAAATGGAAGAAGAATTTTACGCTACTATAAAATTGGTTAACGGAGAAGAGATTGTCGCTAAGGTATCCTTCATGCCAGATGATGATAGTCTTGTATTAGAAAATCCTCTAGAAGTTGTTCCTGTCCAACAGCAGCGTAGTCAAGACGTTCAAATTAATGGGTTTACTTTAGTAGAATGGATTCGTTCAACGTTTGATCAAATGTTTGTACTCCCACGTCAGCACGTGCTCACCATGACAGAGACAGACAAAAAAATAGAGCACTTCTATTTGAAGACGCTCAAGAAAATGCATATGGGTCTCGACAATAATAAGTTTACGAGAAGTATGGGTCGTTTAGGATCTGTGAGTGAGACCAAAAGGTATCTAGAGAAAATTTATAAGCTACAATCCCCCTGAACCCTTGACAGAGTTAGTCTATATCTTTTTTGTCACGTTGTCAAGCCCCCTGTTGACATTGCTTGCATTAACTGGTATACTTGATAGGAGTAGCAAGCAATCTAAGTGGCACATGCAACAATGGTTAAAAAGAAAACTGAGTATTACGTAAACAATAAGGAATTTCTAGAGGCTATTACGGTATACCGTAACTCTGTTATCGCAGCAAAGGAATCTGGTGACACCCGACCTCGTGTGCCGAACTATATTGGCGACTGCTTCCTTAAGATAGCTACACATTTATCATACAAACCGAACTTTGTCAACTACATGTTCCGAGAGGACATGATCTGCGATGGCATTGAAAACTGCTTACAGTACATAGACAACTTCGATCCAGAAAAATCCAAGAACCCTTTTGCTTACTTCACTCAGATTATATACTACGCATTTTTGAGACGGATTCAGAAAGAGAAAAAGCAACTAGAGATCAAGAATAAAATTTTAGAACGGTCAGGATATGATGAAGTTATGCACACTGACACGTTTGAGGGTACAATGACTGGGATGAATGCTAATCAATCTGACATGGGAAGTATCAAAGAGAACATCGAAACCAAAATGAATCGCTAATGGACAAATATCAAAACGCTATTCCTCATGAGGATATTAAGTTTAGAGAAACTCTAAAGCAACTACTCCATGACAATGCTTATAGACATGGAAAGTTTACATTATCATCTGGTCAAGAGTCAGAACATTATGTAAACTGTAAACCTGTCACTTTGTCATGTGAGGGTAATGCTTTACTATCTAAACTTATGATCAAGTTTATTGACAAGAAAGCAGTAGCAGTAGGCGGCTTGACACTTGGTGCAGACCCATTAGTATGTGGTGTGGCACAAAGATCATATTATATTGCATCTCACACTGATTTAGATGCACTTATAGTAAGGAAGAATCCTAAAGGGTATGGTACAAAGGAGGTCATTGAGGGACCGAAACCTAAAAAAGGATCTATAGTGACAGTATTAGAAGATGTAACCACAACAGGTAGTAGTGCAATGACAGCAGTCAGAGTGTTACGTGATGCAGGTTACGTTGTTAATCGTGTAGTTGCTATTGTTGATAGGATGGAAAACCATCAGACATGGAAAGATAATGATATTGAATTTTACTCACTATTTTTATTAGATGAAATAACATGACCGAACCATATGATTTAAACACTGGCATTCATAATAATGTACAGATCACCATTGATTTGAATGAACTGGTTGCCACTAGAGGTGAGTTTTTATTTAAAGATGATGATGTATCAATGTCCCATAATCAAATAGGACATATAGCAGAGAGATTGAGAACTGAATTAACTTGGGATGCACTCTACTCAATGGTTGATACTACGATACTTCAGTTCTATGATTGTCATGAGCATCCAGAAATCTGGACAGATAAACACTACGGTGAGATACAACCTGAACCTGGACGTGAGAAAGAATTGAACGATAGGGAAGCAGAAGCAAAGAAACGTAAGAAGGAATTTGAAAAGAATTTTGATATGGTTGAACTGTCTTGTTCAGCATGGACAATAGAAGTACCTGTACGCAAGAGGGACAATGAATCCTGATGAAAATCCTTTCTGGGGAGAACCCACCCCCACTGACTTGTGGGATGACATGGACAAACTTAATGAACTCTATGAAGAACTTGAATGGGATCATACAGATTACTTAGAGTTTAAAATAGAAGGAAACCATATAACCATAAGAAACAAATCGAGAGAAGGCAGATGATTCTAGAAGTACAATTGGCAGTGGTTAAAAAGTTGAGGGAATTGTATCCTTCTACTAGAGCAGTGTATACTATTAAGACACGAATGTTATGAAGGTAGCAGTTATAACAGACCAACATCTTGATGGTCGGAAGGGTTCACAAGTCTTTTGGAATTACTTTTACAAATTTTATAATGAAATATTTTTCCCAACACTTGAGAAGCACGGTATCGATACCATCCTTGATCTTGGTGACACATTTGATAATCGAAAGTCTATGGATTATAGTACTTTTGCAAGGATTAAAACTGACTATTTCGACAGACTTGAAAAGTATGATGTACACATGATTCTAGGGAACCATTGTACCTATTATAAAAATACCAATAGGATCAATTCCCCAGAACTATTATTACAAGAGTATAATAATATAACTATCTACTCTGAACCAACTAACCTCACACTAGGTGGTAAGGAGTTTCTTATGTTACCATGGATCAATTCAGGTAACCGTGATCAAGCAACTAAAGCTATACAAGAATCAACTGCTCCTATCTGTGCTGGTCATTTAGAGATAGACGGCTTCGAAGTAATGAGAGGTCACAGATTCAACGGTGGTTTCAAATCTACAGACTTTAAAAAGTTTGATCGTGTATGGTCAGGACACTTCCATCATAAGTCTAAGCATGGTAACATCCAATACTTAGGTAACCCATACCAGATGTTCTGGAATGATTATGCAGACAATAGAGGGTTCCACATATATGATACGGATACAGACAGACTAACATACATCAAGAATCCATTTGAAATTTTCACCAAGATATACTATAATGATGTTGAGCATGACTATAGTGAGTATGTTACCAGCAAGCACAAGGATACCTTTGTTAAGGTTGTGGTCGAGGAGAAGCACAAGATAAACGATTTCGAAAATTTGATTGATGGATTGTATCACAATGGTGCTCATGATGTAAAAATTATTGAGAAGCTGGTTGACACAACCATAGATGATGATGTAGAATTAAACGTGAAGGATACGCTAACCCTTCTAGGTGAGTACATAGATGAAGTGGATCTTCAGGTAGATAAATCCGATCTGAAGACCCTAATGCAATCCCTATACATAGAAGCGTGTGAAGTCTCATAAATTCTATGTTCGTCATCACGATAAAAGATCATCCACAGGGTGTATACTCTGTGCTAGATGCTGATGACGACCGCATCATTCCAATCTTTGTGAATAAAAATGATGCTACTAGGTATGTCAATCTCATTGAAATTACTGGCGACAATCCTCCTCTAGAGGTTATTGATGTCGTCTTAGAACAGATGATGCAAGCTTGTTCTATGTCTGGTCAACGGTTTAGTATTATTACAGAAGACGACTTTATAGTTCCACCCGATAGTTATGATTCACTTTCGCAAGATACGCTGGAAGAACCTCCTGAGCACAGGTAATACATTCAGCGAGATTGATCTGTCTGCGACTAGAAATACTTTGATTGTTGGAGCTAATGGTTCTGGTAAATCAACTATATTAGATGCCCTTACATTCTCTTTGTTTGGAAAACCATTCAGAAAGATCAGTAAGAGTATGTTAGTTAATAGTGTCAATGAGAAGGACACTATAGTAGAGATAGAGTTTAGTATTGGTAAGAAAAACTATCATATCATTCGTGGTATCAAACCTAACAAGTTTGAGATTTATTGTAATGATAAGATGCTGGATCAGAATGCTAAGGCAGTAGATCAACAGAAGAATTTGGAACAGAATATCTTGAAGATGAACTTCAAGTCATTCACACAGATTGTGGTGTTAGGATCTAGTACCTTTGTTCCTTTCATGCGTTTACCTAGCGTACAACGTAGAGAGATCATTGAAGATATCTTAGATATTCAAGTGTTCTCTATTATGAATACTAGATTGAAGGATAGAGTAAAGGATAATAGTAATGAACTAAAGGATCTAGATTATCAGTTGCATCTTCTTACAGAGAAGATCGAACTACAGAAAAAATATATGTTCGAATTAGAAAAGAAGAACAAAGAAGAGATTGATAGAAAGAGAGCAAGGATCACAGAAGCAGAGCAGGAAGAATTAGAAACCAATGGATCTATTCAACGTCTAGTAGATAACGTGAAAGATTTGCAGCAAGAGATGGAAGAATATGCAAAGTCTGTTGACAAGCTAGAGAAACTTAATACAATTTTAATAAAATTAAATCAGAAATTAAACACACTTAAGAAGGAGCATCAGTTCTTTGAGAAGAATCATGTGTGTCCTACTTGTACTCAGGTTTTAACTGAAGAGTTTAGAGGTGAAAAGTTAGAGAGTGGTCAGGCTAAACTAGATGAAATGTATGGTGGGTATGAAGAACTAACTACAACCATTGATGCAGAAAAGAAAAGACATAATAAGTTTGTTGAGTTGTCCACTAAGGTGACAGAAGCAAACACAAAGATCGCAACATCAAATTATCGTTTGGTAACTATACGCAAGACCATTAAAGAAATTCATGATGAGGTTATGGAACTGGAAGGTTCTAATCCAGATAAGAAAGCAGAGTTTGTTAAGTTAGAGAAGTTAGTAACAGAGAAGAAAGAGATACAACAGACAACTATTGATTCTAAGAAGGATCGTGATGTTCTATCTGCTGCCATTGCTTTGTTGAAGGACAGTGGTATTAAGACTAGGATCATCAAGACTTATCTTCCTACGATGAACAAGTTAATCAATGAGTATCTTCAAAGGATGGATTTTTATGTTAACTTTACTTTAGATGAGAACTTTGATGAGACTATCAAGTCTAGATATAGAGATGTCTTTACGTATGAGTCATTCTCAGAGGGTGAGAAAGCACGTATTGATATCAGCCTATTGCTAACTTGGCGATCTGTTGCTAAGCTTAAGAATAGTGTAGATACAAACCTTTTAATTTTAGATGAAATCTTTGACAGCTCGCTTGACCAATCTGGTGCTTCTGATCTTGGTTGGATCTTACGTAATTTCGACGATAACACTAATGTTTTCGTAATCAGTCATAAGGATCTATTGAATGATAAGTTTGATAGAACTATCAATGTGACCAAAGAAAAGAATTATTCGACAGTAGAGGAGACAGTTCACGAAGTGACACATGCACTGGTTGGCTAGTATAATTTTTTGTGTATACTAGGTATATCAAACAAAAGACCAATGACATTCGAGCATCACGCACACCAAAGACAGGAGATCAAAGGCAATCTTGCAAGACTCCTAGCAACAGAGAACCTTATAGTAGAGCATAGGAAAGATATTCCTACTGCATCATTTGATACTGATCGTAGAGTTCTTCAGTTACCACAGTGGGATAAAGCAAGTGGTGTTGTGTATGACATGCTTGTAGGTCATGAAGTAGGACATGCTTTGTATACTCCTAATAAGGATTACACAGATCATGTTGAATGTCCAAAGGATTATGTGAATGTAGTTGAAGATGTTCGTATTGAGAAATTAATGAAGCGTCAGTATCCTGGTCTTCGCAAGAGTTTTGCTGGTGGATACAAAGAATTAAATGATGAAGATTTCTTTCAGATCGAAGGTGAAGATATTTCACAACTTCTATTGATTGATCGTATCAACCTACACTTCAAGGTTGGTGCTGCTGCTATGATACCATTTAATGCTGATGAGTATGGATTCGTTAAACGTTCAGAACTAACTGAAACATTTGAACAAGTATGTGCTCTAGCAGGTGAGATCTATGAGTATACTAAAGAAGATCAACAGCAGAAAGCAGAAGCACAAGCAGAATTAGATGAAGCAGGTTTAGAGTTAGAAGATGATTTAGAAGATGGTCAAGATGCTGGTCAATCAGATTCAACACCACAAAATTCACAAGAAGGTGAATCAGATGATGGTGAAGAGGATGACCAAGAATTCGAGACTAGTAGTTCTAATGGTGGACAAGGTGGTAGTGGTTCTACAACACCTGGTAATTCAGGTGGTGAAGAGGGTGCAGAGCATTCTCATACACAGAATGCATTTGATAATGCTTCTACTCAACTCTCTAGTAATAGTGGTTATAACATTAAGTACTATGAGATTCCAGAAAAGGTAAATCTAGATAAGTTTATTGTTGACTGGAAAGAAGTGCATGAGTGGGTTGATTCTAGATTCGCTGAAACACCAGAACCAAGATCTTCCGTAGGTGAAGATGGTACTGTATACTGGAAGCAGATAGGATTAGCAGATGCTGATTCTGAGTATAAGTCTCACAGAAAAGAAGCACAGAAAGAAGTTAACTATCTTGTTAAAGAATTTGAGTGCCGTAAATCTGCTGATGCATATGCTCGTGCTACTACTGCCAAGACTGGTATACTTGATTGCACTAAACTTCACACATACAAGTACAATGAAGATCTATTCAAGAAAGTAACTGTTGTTCCTGATGGTAAGAATCATGGATTGATCTTCTTAATGGACTGGTCTGGTTCAATGTCCGAACAGTTACATGCAACATACAAACAGGTTCTTAACCTTACTGCATTCTGTAAGAAAGTTCAGATACCATTTGAAGTATATGCTTTCACAAATGAGTGGAGAGTTGTTAACTACATTAAGGATAACCAAACTGATCGTAGTCACTATCATTACTATAGAGAACCAGAAAACTTGGTTACTGGTCAGTTCCATCTTGAAGAAGGTAACTTCCATATGATGAATATTCTTTCATCACGTAGTAACTCACGTGATTATGAGAGACAGTGCAAGAACATTTGGAGAATAACATATGCTTACGATAACCATCGTACTGGCAGTTATCAAATCCCAGAGGGTATGAATCTATCTGGTACTCCATTGAATGAAGCAATTGTTATGCTCAACTATATCATTCCTGAGTTCAAAGCAAAGAATGATTTACAGAAAGTAAATGCTGTTATTCTTACTGATGGTGAAGCATGCTGCTCTGCTTATGGTAGACAGTCAGACAATGAAAGAACTGGTGAGGTAAGAACCTATGCTAGTAAAATAGGTTATGGTAATGCATTGCGTGATCGTAAGACAGGCATCATATACAGACCACTAACCAATTCATACACTCAAGTAACTAACCAGTTACTACAACAAGTCCAAGATAGAAATGCTGGTGTTAATGTTCTAGGATTTAGAATCATGAGTGGTAACAGACTTCAAGAGTTTGTTTGCAGATACTCTAAACTTGGATCAAACTATAGTGAGATTCAGTCACAGTGGAGAAAGAACAAGTCTGTTATTGTCCCAAACCCACTTGGATACACTGCTCTCTATGCTATACAGCAAACCGCACTTGACAACACCACTGACTTTGATATAGAATCTGGATCAAAGAAGGCAGACATTTCCAGAGCATTCAAAAAAATGTTAAAGTCTAAGTCAACCAACAAGAAGTTGTTGAATTCTTTTATAGGGTACGTTGCTTGACAATTACCCTTTTCGGTATTATACTGAATCAAAGTAAGCCAAATCTAACAAATCTATGAGAAAACTCAAACAAATCTGTCCAGAATACAATCAGTACGCAAATTTCCACAACGATAAGATCTTCACCATGGCGTTAAAACGTCAGATACAGGAAAACCCAGAAGGAACTCAGTTGAAGTTCTGTAAGAAAGCTGCGAAGAGTTATTTCAGGGATAAGTACCCGAAGGTATATGCAGAGATGACAGCAAAGGATTGGGGTGACGTTTCAAAACGTTTGAGTTCCATATTCCAAAAGAGCAAGAACGTTAATCCTGCTTTATACAAATTCAGACAGTATGCTCCAAACTTATTTGGACAGAGTAAGCAAGTCTCTCAGGCAAGTGTAAACTTTGGTGATAAGTTTGAACTGTATGAGGAGACTCCTCTTCCAGTAGAGGATACTGAAATTCCTGATCAACAGGAGCTTGATTTTGAGGTGGTTGATGCTCCAAAGGCAAAACTTCCTAAGAATTTAGATGCTACTTTCTTTATGGATAGGTACTTTGACAAATCTTCTAGTGTGAGAATGACACTACCAGATAGCACAATGATCCAGTTCAATAAGTGACACACACCCCCTTCACAGGGGGTTTTTTCTTGCTATCATAAGTACATAACAAACAAAAAGCAAAATGCCAGCACCAAATCCTCTTACAACTACACAGTTAGTTGGTTACTTATCAGAAAAATATGGTTCACAGATCAATGCAGATCATGTACGTGAAGCAGCATCACATTTTGGGATTGGGTATGCTACAACCACAAAACGTTTACGTCAGTTCTATGTACAACGTGGTACATGGAATATTGAGAAGGTTAAGAAGCAACTTGAAAGACAAATCACTTCTCCTTCTGTAATACCAGAAATTCAGCAGAACCTAAAACCAGTTAAGGATCCAAACTTTGTTCCTTTTGGAAACTTCTCAGATGTGAAGAAAATTATAGCATCTAAACTATTCTATCCTACCTTCATCACTGGACTCTCAGGAAATGGTAAGACACTTAGTGTAGAGCAAGCATGTGCTCAACTAAATAGGGAACTCATTCGTGTAAACATCACTATTGAAACAGACGAAGATGATCTCATCGGTGGATTCAGACTTGTTAATGGTGAGACTGCATGGCACAATGGTCCTGTGGTAGAAGCACTAGAGAGAGGTGCAGTTCTTCTTCTTGATGAAGTTGACCTCGCATCAAATAAGATTTTATGCTTACAATCTATCCTAGAAGGTAAGGGTGTATTCCTTAAAAAGATTGGTAAGTATGTTGAAAGGAAACCAGGCTTTAATGTTATTGCAACAGCAAACACAAAGGGTAAGGGATCTGAAGATGGTAGATTCATCGGTACTAATGTATTGAACGAAGCATTCCTTGAGAGATTTGCTTTGACATTCGAGCAAGAGTATCCTTCAGTTAAAACTGAGCAGAAGATCCTTGAGAAAGTATCTGGTAACTTAGGTGTACTTGATGAAGAGTTCTGTGAGAACCTTGCTAACTGGTCTGACATCATTCGTAGAACATTCAAGGATGGTGGTATCGATGAAGTTATCTCAACTCGTAGACTCGTACACATCATTCGTGCCTTTGCTATCTGGCAAGATCGTTTGAAAGCAATCAAGTTATGTGTAAACAGATTTGATGATGAGACTAAGCAGTCATTCTTAGATTTGTATGACAAGATTGACGTTAACGTAGGAGAAGAATCCGATGATTAAATCAGGCGATTGCAAATTCGTAGGCAGTGTCATCTCCCTCAAGGGAGGTGCTTCTGCTAGGGTGCTCAGTGTACGTGAAGATAAAATTTCAATATTAAATCTTGACGGTTCGCACAAAGAGTGCTATTATGAAGAGATCAAATATGTATGGACACCTTGAAGTATAACGAAGACCAACTCATCAAAGAGATTCATGACTACATTAGTCAAACCTACAGAGGACACTACTCTGCTGGCAATGTACAAACACTTGACCTCATTGATTCTGTAGGAGATGCAGAGGCATTCTGTAGAAGCAATGTTCTGAAGTATGCTTCACGTTATGACCGTAAAGGATCAGCACGTAAAGATATTATTAAAATTATTCACTATGGAATTCTCCTTCTACACTTCAATGACAAACGAGCAGCAGCAGACGCTGCCACCACTGGTTCCACCTCCTTCACCGTTGACTATGACAAATAAAGTAAACCTAACTGGTGACACAGTAAACATTCTAAGGAATTACTGTCACATTAATTCATCTATCGTTTTTAGAAAAGGAAATGTTATCAGAACAATCAGTAACGCAGAGAACATCCTCGCTAAGTACACCAGCGATGAAAGCTTTCCGACTGACTTCGCTATATATGATCTTCCACAGTTTCTTTCTGGTCTCGCTCTGTTTGATAATCCTGAACTGGACTTCTCCTCTGAGAATTATGTTCGGATTAATAGCGGTCGTCAGTCTGTTAAGTACTATTATAGTGACCCTGAGATTACGCTCAAGTCTGCACCAGAGAAGAATGTAAAGTTTCCTGGTGGTGATATTACATTCGAATTGAATGCTGAGGATCTCAAAAAATTGTATAAAGCAGCAGCAGTATATCACTTGCCCGATCTAAACATCACCACAACTGGTGGGAAGATTGAACTTGTTCTTCATGACAATGATAATGATACCAGCAACACATTTAAAATTGGTGTGGAAGGTACTTATACAAATAAAGATCTTGATCTTGATATTAAGATGGAGAATCTTAGGGTGATGGAGAGAGATTATAACGTTAAGGTATCATCTCAGTTGATTTCTGAATGGATTTCTACTGATGACAAATTAACTTATTACATTGCGTTGGAGCCCAAGTAGTGTCGAATGATTTTTTATGGGTCGAGAAATATCGACCAAAGGTGATTGATGATTGTATACTCCCAGAGACTATCAAGAATGTATTCAAGGGATTCGTCTCTCAAGGCGAATTACCTAATCTACTACTTACTGGATCTGCTGGTGTTGGTAAGACTACAATCGCCAAAGCATTATGTGATGAGATAGGTGCATCCTACATCATGATCAATGGATCTGATGAGGGTAGATTTCTTGATACTGTTAGGACTAGAATCAGAACGTTCGCATCTACTGTGTCTCTGACCTCTGGAGCGTCCCATAAGGTCGTTATTATAGATGAAGCAGACAACACAACCAACGATGTTCAACTGTCTCTCAGAGCTGCTGTGGAGGAGTTCCACAATAACTGTAGGTTTATATTTACTTGTAATTTTATTAACAAGATCATTGAACCTTTACACTCACGGTGTACAGTGGTTGATTTTCGTGTAAAGAATGGACAGTCTGTAGCATTACAGGGTCAGTTCTTTGAACGTCTTAGAGTTATACTGAAAAAAGAGAATGCTAAATTTGAAGATAAAGTTCTGGCTAAACTTATTAAGCGGTATTATCCTGATTGGCGTAGGCTTATCAATGAGTGTCAACGCTATTCTGCTAATGGATCCATTGATGCAGCTATTCTCGTGGATGTTGCTGACGTTAATCTTGATAGTCTTCTTTCGGCGTTGAAGCAGAAAGATTTCAAGACTGTTAAGAATTGGGTCGTTCAACATATGGATAATGATCCTAGCATGGTAATGCGTAAGATTTATGACAATCTTTATGGCGTACTAAAACCCAATTCAATACCAGAAGCTGTACTAGTTATCGCAAAGTACATGAGAGATATCTCAAATGTACCAGACCAAGAGATCAATATGTTAGCATGTCTGACTGAAATAATGATGACTTGCGAATTCAAATAAAGTGTGCTAAATTACTTTAGCAAGTGGAGTTTCCCAATGACTGAACTAAAGAGACCAAATCCTTACAATGCCCAGAACACTAAAATCACTGAAGACACCACTGCGTTATCCAGGAGGGAAGAGCAGAGCGATAGTAAAGTTGCTGCAATACCTCCCAGACCTTTCCCAGGTAAAAGAGTTTCGTGAACCATTTTTAGGTGGTGGGTCTGTAGCATTAGAAATTACAAAGAGGTATCCTCACATTGAGATATGGGTCAATGATCTATATGAACCTCTAGCAAATTTCTGGCAAATATTACAACATGATGGTGAAAAATTACAAGATGATCTCAAAAAAATTAAAGAAAAATATAATACTCCCGATCTGGCAAGGGACATCTTTACCAGATCTAAGGAGTATCTGTCCACAAAAGAGACTGAAGACTTCCGTCGTGCTGTCAGTTTTTATATTGTCAATAAGTGCAGTTTTAGTGGTCTCACTGAGTCCTCGTCGTTCTCAAAACAAGCAAGCGAGTCCAACTTCTCCATCAATGGAATTGAAAGACTCATGGAATACTCCGAGCTTATTGAAGGATGGAAAATTACCAACGATACCTACGAATCCCTTCTAACAGACCAGAAGAATGTATTCGTTTATCTTGATCCACCCTATGATATTAAGATTCCTATCTATGGGAAGAGGGGTGCTATGCACAAGTACTTTGATCATGATAAGTTTGCTTACGATTGTGACAATCATACTGCTCCTATGTTAATATCATATAACAGTAGTCAGGTAGTAAGAGACAGATTTAAAGATTGGAATGCTGCTGAGTTCGATCACACTTACAGTATGCGTACTGTTGGTGACTATATGAGAGAGCAGCAAGACCGTAAGGAACTGGTTCTTTTAAACTACTGAACCAGTTGAAGAACTGGCACATTTCACTGTCACAGTAAGGTTGTTCTGCTATAATACATATAGATAACAAAGGTACTAACTATGAGATGCGAAGTGAAACTATACGTTGCTGGCAGAATCTATAGTGAGTTTGTTGAAGCACGTAATTATCAAGAGGCACGTGAGGTTGCAACAGTACGTAACCCACACGCTAAAGTAATGTCTGTGAATGCTGTATTCAAATGAGCAAAACAAATATACAAGAGAAAATCGATGTAGCATTGAAGCGAATCGATGAATTGCTTTTGTTAATCGAACACTGGAAACAACAAGATAAAGATAAATGATTTTTATAGCAAAACCATCAGTGTATACTTTACCTGGTACATGGGAGAAACAACCTGATGTTCTCATCCCACATTTTAATCTAACACCTGATCAAGGATTCATTTT
>CESQ01088057.1_pt1 | contig 14535 bp, 13 predicted proteins | sample 361401 | NCBI WGS metagenome assembly CESQ01 (sample SAMEA2622119, study PRJEB7988) | marine metagenome | isolation source: saline water (ENVO:00002010), including | reverse complement strand
GGAATCTGGAAAGATTCAATCTGAGGCGCATATGGCGATAGAGCGTTTGGTTTATCTATTGCCTTATTCATTTCATCAAGAATATGTAATCTGCCTTTATTTGCCTGTTCTAATGCGTTAGATAAGACATCCATAGACAGTCCTGGAACTTTTAAGTCTAATTGAATAGCACTAATACCATCTTTTGTACCAGCAACTTTAAAATCCATATCTCCTAAGAAATCTTCTGTACCTAAAATATCGCTAAGTACAGCGTAATTGTCTTCATCGTTCATAATAAGACCCATAGCAATTCCTGCTACGTGCTCTTTTATTGGTACACCTGCGTTCATCATAGCTAAAGAACCACCACAAACAGATGCCATTGAAGACGATCCGTTTGATTCAGTAATTTCTGATACAATTCGGACAGTGTATGGAAATTCTTCTGAAGAAGGCAATATAGGCTTTAGTGAACGTTCAGCCAAATGACCATGTCCAATTTCACGTCTATTAGTAAAACCAATTCTTCCTGTTTCTCCTACACAGTATGGAGGAAAATTGTAATGCAGTAAGAATGACTTTTTAAAGTCGCTTGCCATTGAATCGATTATTTGCTCGTCTCTACTTGATCCAAGAGTTAAAGCAGCAATAGATTGCGTTTCACCTCTTGTAAATAAAGCAGATCCATGAACTCTCGGAAGAATAGTTGGAACAATGCTTATATCTCTTATGTCTTCCAGTCCTCTACCGTCAACTCTAACTTTTTTATCTAATACAGTTTTTCTAACCGCATTTTTGAACATATTTTTAATATGGCCTTTTACTTCAGGATACATAACTTCATCTTCGACAAATGGTTCCAATGCTTCTTTTTCAATTGCATTGTATTCATCATCTCTTGCTTGTTTTGTATCCAACTCAAATATCTTCTCAATTTTAACTGAATAAGTATCATTAAGTGATTTTTCTATTTCATCAGTAATAATTTTTGTATCAATCATTTCATAGGAATTATCAAAATTATCTGAAAATTCCATTTGAAGATCAACGATGTCATTGATACCATCCATTGCAACATCGAGTGCTTCTAAAATTGTTTTTTCAGGAACAAAGTTTGAACCACCTTCAATCATACAAATTTTATCTTTTTTACCAGTAACCATAAGATCTAGATCAGATGATTCCATTTGCTCATGAGTTGGGTTTAAAACATACTCTCCGTTTATTAAACCTACCTTAACAGAAGCTATAGGGCCATCAAATGGTACAGGTGATAATAATAATGCTGCTGAAGCACCAATTGCTGCTACAACATCCGGCGTATTTACGCCATCATATGACATTGTTGTTAACATAATTTGCAACTCATGTCTATAATTCTTTGGTATTAGAGGTCTAATTGGCCTATCAGTTAAACGTGAAGTTAAAACTTCAGCATCCGTAGGTTTTGCCTCTCTTTTAAAGAAACCACCCGGTATTTTTCCACCGGCATAATGTTTTTCTCTATATTCAACCTGCATAGGGAGAAAGTCTATACCTTCTCTTGGTTCAGATGAACAACAAACTGTTGCAAGGATTGCAGTTTCTCCATAAGTAATAAATACAGATCCTCCTGCTTGTCTTGCTATTTGTCCAGATTCTATTTTAAGCGGTCTTCCCGCAATATTCTTTTCTACTTTTATCATTTTCTTCTTTATCTTCCTCTTATCGATAGCTTATTAATTAACTCATCATAACTATCTAGTTTAGTTTTTCTTAAATACTTCAATAGCTTTTTTCTTTGTGAAACTAGCTTAACTAAACCATGCTTAGAATGAACATCTTTCTTATGTGTTTTAACATGCTCTGTTAATGACCTTATGCGGTCTGTTAAAAACGCAATCTGCGCTTCACTACTACCAACATCTTTTACGTCAAGACCTGCGTCTTTCAGTAAGGAACTTGTTTCTTTACTATATTTCATATTTCTCCTTAAAAGTATCTATCAATTTAATACATACTTCTTTATCATTTTCAATTTGTTTAATAAGCAACTCTTTGCTATCAAACTTTTTTTCATTACGAATTTTATCTAAAAATTCGACATATATGTTTTCATCATATAAGTTGCCGAATTTATCAGATAATATGTGAACTTCCATAACAAATTTTTTTTCGTTAAAAGTTGGTCTTATACCAGCATTACACATCCCAAAATACTTTTTACCGTCGACAAATACTCTTGTTAAATAGACCCCAACACCTGGAACGAGCTGTTTATTAAAATTTGGAATAAAATTGGCTGTGGGATATTTCATTGTTTTTCCTCTTTGAGAACCTTGAACAACAGTTGCATCAAAACCATAAAATCTACCCATTAATTTTTGTACGTCCTGCAATCTACCATCCATAATAAGTTTTCTAATAATACTACTGGAAACTAATTCATTATCAATTTTTCTCATGATTGGGTGATGCAGTTCAATATTATTTTCTTCACAAAAATTCGTTAAAAAATTAAAGTCCCCTTCTTTTTTATGTCCAAAATAATGATTTGTACCTACAGAAATTAATTGAGGATTAAAAAGGTTTTTAATGATCTTTTCAGCAAAATTATTAGCAGACATTTTTGAAAACTCATCCGTAAAAGGTATTACTAAGACTTTATTTATACCTATTTCTTTAAAAGATTCTAATCGTGATTCAATGCTTTGTAAGTTGACTGAAATTTTATCATTAAATAAAATGTAAACTGGATTTGGAAAAAATGTAATAATACATGAAGGAACCTTTCTTTTTTCTGCTTCACTAACAAGGAATTTTAGCACATCTTGATGTCCCTTATGAACTCCATCATAGTTACCAACAGTTAAAACTGAGCTTTCTAGCTTTTTAAATTCTTCAATAGATTTTATTATTTCCATTCGCTCTTAAACCTGTCAATAGTTAAAGAATGATCTATATGGTGATCTCCAACAGATAATCTTGTTAATTTCGATAAATAACCAACTGTATTAAGCTTTTTAGCTATATCCTCCGCTAAAACGCGAATATATGTACCAGAGGTGCATGTTACAGTAATTTTTAAAGAACTATCCGATATTGCTTCAATAAGAAGGTTTTTAATAGTTACCATTTTTGGATTAGTTTTTATCTCCACGTTTTTTCTGGCCAATTTGTACAATCTAACACCATTAATTTTTCTAGCAGAATACATTGGTGTTCTTTGAAGCTGTTCACCCATAAAACTAGATTCACACATTCTAAGTTGATCATTAGAAATTTTAGGTATTTCTTTTTCTTCAACTACCTTTCCAGTTAAGTCCATTGAATCCGTTCTTTTTCCAAGTTCTAGAACGCCTTCATATGATTTATCAAATTGAATAATTTCAGAGAGTAGTTTGGTTGATTTACCAACACCTAAGACCAATACTCCATCTGCAAATGGATCTAAAGTACCTGAATGACCAACTTTTTGATTCGTAATTCTTTTGACTTGTTTTACCACAGAAAAGGATGAACAATCGTTCGGTTTGTAAATATTAAAAATCATTAATCAATCTTCTTTATCAATTTATCTATTTTCTCAAACTGTTCAAATGAATCATCATAAAAAAACTTAAGTGTGGGTGTAGAGCGTAGATTTAAGCTCATAGATAAGTTTTTTCTAAAAATTGGTACTAAATTATTTATTTCTTGATTGATCTTTTCTAAACCCATCTTTGGATTAATTACACTGTAATAAAGGTTCGCATGCTTTAAATCCGATGTCATTTTTACATTTGAAAAAGTTATAAAACCATATTTTCTAAGATCAAGATCTCGCGATATGATTTCATTAATTGTTTTTAATACTTGCTGAGATACTCTTTCAGCTCTTGAAAATGGTTTATTGTTCAACTGTCTGCTAATGTTCTCTTGATTTCGTTTATTTTAAAAGCAACGATTCTGTCACCCTCGAAGAATTTTTTTACACCTTCAATGGCAATACCACACTCTAATCCTGTTTCAACAGTATTAACGTCATCTTTAAATCTTTTTAAAGATGTAATGCTTCCTTTTGAAATCAACTCTTCTTCTTCTCTGATGAGTCTTACATGACTATCTCTCGTAATTTTACCTGATTCAACTTGTGAACCCGCAATAAAACCAATTTTAGGAATCTTAAATGACTCTTTAACTACAGCAACTCCAACAACCTCTTCAACTAAATCAGGTTTTAATAGACCTTCAACTGCAAGTTTAATGTCTTCAACAACTTGATAAATGATATTATAAGCTCTTATTTCAACATTATTTTGATTTGCTAAGAGCTTTGAGTTAGATGGAATTTGAACTCCAAACCCTATAACAACTGCGTTTGATGCTTGGGCTAACAATACATCTGATTCTGAAACGTTACCTACGCCTTTATGAACAATATCTACACCAACTTCATCATTATTGATTTTTTCAATACTTTGAATCAAAGCTTCAATAGATCCATCTGAATCAGCTTTGATGATAATATTTAAGTTATTTATATCACCTTCTTTGATTTGTGCAGAAATCGTATCTAGAGAAGTTTTTTGAACCATTTGTAAGTCAATTTCTCTCTTAATTCTTTGTCTTTCGTTTGCAATTTTCTTTAAATCTGATTCATTAGAAACTTCAGCAAATATATCACCTGACTGCGGTACTTGATCAAAACCTAGAATTTGTACTGCATCGGAAGGTTTAGCTTCTTTAATTCTTTCATTTTTTTCATTCATAATTGCTCTAACTTTACCTGGAAAATTATTGCAAATAAATGGGGTACCAATTTTTAAAGTTCCTTTTTGTATTAACACTGTAGCTACCGGACCTAAGCCTTTATCAAGCCTTGAATCAATTACAACACCTTTACAATCTATTTCAACATTAGCTTTTAAATCTAATACTTCAGATTCTAATAAAATTGCTTCCATTAAATTATCAATACCCTCTCCAGTGATTGCTGAAGTATTGACTGATTGAATTTTTCCACCCCACTCTTCAACTAAAACATTCTTTTCTGATAATTCTCTTTTTACGATATCAGCATTCGCTCCTTGTTTATCAATTTTATTGATTGCTACGATAATTGGCACTTCAGCTGCTTTAGCATGATTTATTGCTTCAATTGTTTGTGGCATTACACTATCATCTGCAGCGACGACTAAAATAACAATATCTGTGGATTGAGCTCCTCTAGCTCTCATAGCAGTAAATGCTTCGTGTCCAGGTGTATCTAAAAATGTTATTTTATTTTCATTGTGTAAGACTTGATAGGCTCCAACTCTTTGAGTTATTCCTCCAGATTCTCCTGCAGCAACTTTAGTTTCTCTAATATAATCCAATATTGATGTTTTTCCATGGTCGACATGGCCCATAATTGTTACAACTGGAGCTCTTTTTGAAGCATTTGATAGCTCTTCTTCTGAGTGCGAAGTAACAAAAAGGTCATCAACTACTTCTTCATATTTATTTAATTCAACATCATATTCACCGGCAATCAGTTCAATAATATCCCATTCTAAGCGTTGATTTACAGTTGCTAAAATTCCAATCTGCAAACATTTACTAATAACTTCACTAGTAGTTACATCTAAAACTTTAGCTATTTCATCAATACTTGCATATTCTGCTAACTCAATAGTTCTTTTTTCGTCACCAGAAAGATCTTTTGAATCTTTCTTGGCTTTTTTATAAGACTTCTTTTTTGGACTTGAATCCATTGAAGCTAATGTTTTTTTGAGTCTTTTTACTGCAGAACTGTCTTTTTTAAGCTCTTCTTTATCTTTACGTGCTGTCTTTTTGTCTTCAGGTTTTTCTGGCTGTCTTAAAGATATTTTTCTTAATTTCTTTTTAGGCTTTGGTTCTAAAGAAGTCTTTTCATCTGAAGTTTTTACTTTCTTGTCTAAATCTTCAATCTTTTTTTCAGCTTTCTTTGCACCACTTTTACGCTGATCTTCAACAGACATTATTTTAAATTTTTTAACAGATTTAGTTTTCATGACTACTTTTGAATCATGAATCTCTTTTCTAACCTGCTCTTTTCTATCTCTTTCTGCAGATTGTCTATCTTTTGCGAACTCTGTGTAGACTAGCTGTTGAGTTTTACCATCTATCGGTGACATATGACTTGAAACTGAAATGTCTTTAGATTTAAGAAAATCTAATATGTCATTGTGTGATATATTTAGCTCTTTAGCAAGTTGAAATATTCTAATAGAATCAGTCATTTATTGATCTTCCTCTTTGACTTCCTCTTTTTCTAAATCAGTTACTTCTTCAACCACTTCTTCTTCATCACTTGCATCTTCTTCAACAACCTCTTCTTGAACCACTTCTTCAGCATTACCTTCGTCTACTTCAACATCATCTAAAGTTTCTTTATTTTCTTCAACAGAAATATCTAAATCTGCTGTCAAGGCCTCAATATCGACTACTTCTTCTTCTTTATCTTTATTGTGGGTTGTGTTTATAAAATGGTTAACTGCTTCACTAATTTCATTAATATCTTCTGCTGAAAGTTCTAAATCGTTTGTTAAGACTGATTTTTGTGCGCCTAAATAATCAGCGACTGTTAAAATCTCAAGATTTTTTAACTTTTTAGCCAAGGTTTTTTTCATACCTTCTAGTGATTCTAACGTTGTTTTTTGATTTATTAAAAGCTCATCATATTCTGATTTAGTATAAGCATCAATAGTAAATCCTGTCAGTTTTGAAGCTAGATTTATATTTACACCACTTCTTCCGACGGCATTTTCTAAACCACCTTCTTCAAAAATTGCGACACAGTATTTTCTATCGTCATCTATATACAAGTCAACTGGCTTAGCTGGAGAAAGTGCTCTTGAAATAAATATTTCAGATTTCTCTGTGTAGTTAACAATATCAATTTTTTCATTGTTTAACTCTCTAACAACAGACTGAATTCTACTACCTCTCATTCCTACACATGCTCCAACAGCATCGATTCTCTTATCAACTGAATGAACAATAATCTTACTTCTTTCTCCTGGCTTTCTAGCAATACCCTTAATTTCTATAATACCATCTTCAATTTCTGGTACTTCCATTTCAAATAGTTTATACAAGAATAAATCATCACTTCTAGAAATTAAAATATCAGGTCCTTTTGGAGTAACTTCGACAGACTTTACAAGTGCTCTAATAGTATCTCCTCTACGAAAACGTTCAGAATATATTTGTTCATTTCTAGGCATTCTAAGTTCAGTTTGTTCAATATTCACAAAAGTGTTTTCTCTGTGAACTTGATGTACGGTCCCAATAATTACTTCTCCAATTCTTTGAACGTAGTCTTCATAAATATACTGTTGTTGTACCTCTCTAGTTCTTTTATTTAAAAACTGTCTTGCATTTGCAACAAGTCTTCTACCAAATCTTGCTGGATCTATAACTTCAACAAAAGTATCTCCCAACTTTAATTCACCTGCCAAATCAGGCTCTAACTCTACAGCTCTTTCCAAGGTTATATCGAAATGATCATCATCGACTTCTTCTACAATTGTTTTTTCAACATAAATTTCAATTTCACCTTTATCTAGGTTTACAATAACACTACAATTATCAGATTCTCCTGTTTCTTTTTCAATTATAAACAAAAATAATTGTTCGATTATTGTACCAAGCTCTGAACGCTCTATGTTTTTTTCACGAGCAAGTTCAATAAAAATTTCAATTAAATCTCTATTTATCATAACTATCCTTTAATTTTTTCATTATAACAAAAATGGGCCGTAGCCCATTAATAAATCATCGAAATATATTATATTAAATCGGTTTATACAAGCAACTTAGTTTAAAGTCAAAGCTGATCCATAAACCTCTTCAAAAAGTTCATTATAAACAACAATACTATTGTCTATAGCATCAAGAATTGATAATGCGCGTTCTTTTTCATTATTTTTAACAAGTTTCTCTGCTTTCATTATCATTATTAACTTTTGTTCGGATGTAGATAATGCATTTTTATGTGCATTATCAAAGTATTTTAAGGCTTTTTCAGTATCATTCTCAAGCTTTCCTAACATCATATAAGCTTCTTTCTTTAGAGGCTCATATTTTAGCTTTTTAACACTCTCAGATACATACAATTTTGCCTTGTCATTATTGCCATTTAAGAATGCAGTTCTTCCTAAGTAAAATCTGGCTTGATGAGACGCGGCTGTACCAGGATATGTATCTAATATATCTTCAAGCTGTAATATTGCATTATCAAAATCACCACGTTCAAAAAAAACCATTGCATTACCCAGTGCGGAATCTGAGGGAGTGGCTTTGGTTTCATTTGATAAAGAAAATGCCTGGAAAGTAACAATAAATACAATAGCGAATAAAAAAATAGGATTTAATATAATTTTGTCAAAAGAATTGTAATCCTTGATGTCTTTATATGAAACCTTTATAGGCGTTATTAATAGTTTTTTAATTTTGTCTAACATTTTCTATTTCCAATAGTTAAATAATTTATAAAGTTTAGGCCTAAATTTAGCAGATAATTTTGCACTTGTAACCTTTTTATTTTTATCCTTTCTTAATAATTCTCTTTCATCAAAATCTATATTTTTAAAATTTTTACAATCAAAAGAGCAACAATCTTCAAACTTTAAAGAACATTCATCACACTGAATGAACAAGATATGGCAAGTGTCATTTTTACAATTTTTATGATTATCTGAAGGCTTAAAACATTGGTGACATTTTGCTATAATGTCAGTTGTAACTCTTTCGCTTAAACGATCATCAAATACAAAATTCTTACCAATGAAAAGTGATTCTAACTTTTTTTCTTTAATATCATGAGCATATTGAATTATACCGCCACTGAGTTGGAACACATTTTTATAGCCCTTCTTTATAAGATAAGAACTTGCTTTTTCACATCTAATTCCACCAGTGCAATATAGATGAATTTTTTTATCTTTATGCTTTTGAAGCATTTTGTCAACTTTTGGTAGAAGTTCTTCAGAATAATGAGCATCTGGTATTAAAGCATCTTTAAAATTTCCAACCTCACTCTCATAATAATTTCTCATATCGACAATTATTGAATTATTTTGTTGAATTGAGCGATGAAATTTAATTGGGCTTAAATGCTTTCCAACATTATTCATGTCGAATTGCTCATCTGATAACTTATAAGCGACTATTTCCTCTTTTAACAAAACTTTTAATTTTATAAAAGAATGGCCATCTTTGATGGCATATTTAAATTTAACATCTTTAAGTATATCCATAGTTAATATGTATTTTTCAAATTTATCAATGTTATGCTCAGGTATACTTATTTGAGCATTTATTCCCTCTTTTGATACATATATTCTGCCCAAAATTTTTAATTCACTGAAATGTATGTAAAGATAATTCCTTAATTCCTTAGGACTTTTAATTGTAATATATTTGTAAAAAGAACAAGTTTTTCTATAAAAACTTTCATTATCTAAGTCTTTTTTTAGCTCGATTATTGATTTTTTATTGAACATTTAGAATGTTAATGTAAAAAGAGCCTATTAACAATAGATAATAGGCTCTTCAACTATGTAAATACAATATTTAATTGGAAGATGTACTTAAATCACGTCTAAGTTTAAGAACTTGATTTTGGGTCCACATCCATGCACCGCTAAGACTCATTTCTGGTTTATTTTCGGACATTTTATTTACAACATTTGCTCTTAAAGCAAAGTCAGGAGCTAACATCTCAGATCTAGTTTTATGAGGTGTAGCATACATCATTACATTCATATTTCCACCTGATGCTTTTGTCATAACCCACCATGTACGCTCATATCCTGTTTCTTCTGAAGCAACCTTAAAATCTTTAAAAATCTCTAAAGTCTTTGATCTATCCCCAGTTGGCATACCATAATAGAAAACTGATACAAAATCAAATTGCTCTTCAGGATCAAGTTTATCAAGATTTACACTTAGATCTTCATCCAAAATCCAAAACTCCATTCCACCATATAGATTTGTTAAATCATTTAGCTTGTCACCCGGCAATGTTGCATGATTATTTAAAGCGTCCAAAACATCCTCTACCTTTGAGTGAGGAACTGGCCAATTGGCAGGAACTCTATAAAAATCTCCTGAACTAGGTCCAGCTACTATTTGCCATGTATTTAGTGCATTTAAATCGCTTGTATGAACTTTATTGTGTTTTTTAAGAGCAGTTTCAAATTGTTTGCCTGAAACTCCATCTTTTGGCCCAATTAAAGATTGCATATGATACAATGGATCTTGAGCAAAAGTGAATGATAGTACAACAGCTAATGCTATTATTATTTTTTTCATTTAAATCCCCTTTTATTATGTTACAAAAAAAGAGCCTAATAAATAGGCTCTCAGAAAAAATTAATTACTTAAATCAGGTCTGTGCACAGATACTTGACTTATACCATTCCACGCACTACTACCCCACGTTGATTCCCAATCTGGCATTCTTTTTGAAAGCTCACTCAATAAAGCAAAAAAAGCAGATTGATCTAAAGCTTCAGAAAGAGTATTATGACCAGAAACGAAAATATATTCATTAAAAGGTCCACCAGTATTTGATACCATACATACAAAATGTTCAGTTGAACCTAATTCATTCCTTATTTCATTAGCCATTTTAAAAATTGATTCAGCGCCAGTTTGTCCGCCCTGCCTTATATTCCATTTACTCTGCCTAAGATATTTCCACGATTTTACCTGTGGATTATAACTTAAATCAGGCCTTAAAGTATAAAAAACAGTACCATTTCTTCCATCAACCATGCTTTCATTAAACTTATCATAAGGTACTGGAGCATGATTCTCCCACTCATTAAAAATAGCATCAATTTTATCTGCAGATACAACTATTGATTTTGGCATTCTTATGTAATCTCCAGCATCTGGACCATTTACTATTTGGTAGGTTGTTGCAGCTCCGAGATCGGTGTCATGCGCTTTATTATGTTGAATCATTGCATTTTCAAAATCTTTAATTTTTACACCATCTTTAACACCTATTTGTATTTGCATATTATAGGTTTGACCTAAAGCAAAAGTAGAAAAAATGAATACTAATAATATTTTTTTCATTGAAATCCCCTTAATTAGTTAATAACTAAATATTTTATGAATTATTTAATCAAATTAATACAAAAAGTTATCTTGAAGCCTTAGCTATCTCTTCAAAGTTAACTTTTTGGTAAAAAAATTTATTTATTTCCATAAAATTTGAACCATAACTCTCATACCAATCTTTATGAAGTGCCAATTCTTTTAAGGTTGGACCTGTAACATTGAACTCGATTGAATAATCTTCACTAATCTTTCCAGGTAAAGTAATATTTCTAGCATAGTGAAAATTATCAATCAAATTTATATGTGGGACTAAATCTATAAAAGTTGATAGCCCTGTTTTAGTGTTAATAATTTTTGCATTAATTGCTAGAAAAGGAACAAAACCACCTGCAGGTGTTCCTTCAGGAATATCTTTATTATCCCAATTGACTCTAGCTTCAATGTGAATGTTTGATACATTTTCCATTAAATGCATCTCCTCTGGCATAATATGATCTTTAATTGCACCTTCGAAAATAAATACTATACCAGGTTTAACTCTTTCTTCGCCAATAACCAGTTCTTGCGAATAACTTAAATTTTGCATAGAAATAAAAATGCAAATTATATATAATATTTTCATAATTCCCCCTCTATAAATAAAACTTATCACCAAATTTAGCAACGTTAAATCCTTTTTTTAAAATATTTTTTCTTTCTTTTGACTCAGAATCAAGAGCGGGATTTGAATGATTAAGATGAATAAAGTAAACTGATTTTTTTGCACTAGAACTTTTAAATATTTTCATAGTTTCAACAATGAATGGATGAGGTATTTCGGACATATCTCTTCCTGGTAATTCATCAATATTATAAAACGTTCCATCTAAGAGATTATAGTCGTTTTTTGCAGCTATACTAATAATATTTTTATTCCACTTAGACCACTTGTCAATATCTGGTATAAAAATTAACGATTTAACACTTTTTATTTGAAAACCCACTGTTTCAGAAAATTCGTCTCTATGAGGTACAAGAAAAGGTTTAATTGATAAATTTTCAGTAAGGTTTATTTCAAAATCATTACTCAATTCTTTCAGTTCAATGTTGTTTAATTCAACTAATTGACTCCATGGACCATTAGATTCTATAAAATTTTTCATTTTTCTCATCACATAAACAGGAATTTTTTCTGCACCCATAACCTCTCTTCCTAGATGCAATAAGCCACTGTAATGACCCATATGTGCATGAGTAATAAATACTCCCTTAAAGTTAAAACCTGTAAGCTGTTTAACATACTCTAGTTGCTCCGGAAAATCAGGAGTTGCATCAACAATCCAAAATTCTTTTATATTAGGATCTACGACTGCAATACTCGAAACTTTTTTATGTAAACTTCTATCTAGCCAAAGCTTTTCACAGCATTCTTTTTCACATGCAGCATGAGGAGCACCGCCATCTTGAGCAACACCTAATACAATGATATATGGATTATTTTCAGCTAAAATAAATGAACTGAAAAAAAGAGCAAATAAGAAGAATTTTGCTAGGTTTTTAACCAAATAGTTGACCTTCTTCATCTGTTGCTTGCTTAGGAAGAGATTTGCTATCATACATAGCATTGATTTCTTCTTTATGCTTTTCTGCAACAACTTTTCTTTTTATTGACATTTTAGGTGTTAATTCTCCATTGTCAACAGTCCATTCTTCGTCAATTAGAGTAAATTTTCTTACTGATTCATATCTGGAAAAGTTTGTCATAGTGTTTTTAACAATAGCATCGAAGTGATCATAAGTTTGATCATGAAGACATAATGACTTATAATCTAGACTAGCTAATCCTTGATTTTCTGCCCAAGCCATTAGATTTTCTTTATTTGGAACAATCAACGCACTTATAAAGTTTCTATCATCGCCAATAACACTACATTGCTCGATATACTTATTTGATGTTAAAGATACTTCCATTGGTTGAGGTGCAACGTTTTTACCACCAGAGGTTACAATTAAGCTCTTTTTACGATCAGTAATTCTCAACAATCCGTCTTCATCGAATTCTCCGATATCGCCTGAGTGAAACCATCCATCAATAATTGCTTCTTTAGTTGCTTCTTCATTTTTGTAATATCCCTGCATAACGCAATGACCTCTACAAATTATCTCTCCATCTTGCGCAATTTTAACTTCAACTCCAGGTATGGCTTTACCAACTGTACCAAATTTGAAAAATTCAGGATCTCCTAATGTCATGACTGGACTAGTTTCTGTTAAGCCATATCCTTCAATAATTGATATTCCAATACCGCAAAAGAAAGATCCAACTTCTTTAGACAATGCTGAACCTCCTGATGAACATGCCCTAACACTACCTCCTAAAGCTGCTCTAAACTTATTTAAAACAAGTTTATCAGCAATTTTATATTTTAGTCCCAAAAGAAAAGGTAAATCCTTATTTGCTTGCCTGTACGGCACTGTCTGCAAACCAACCTCTATGGACCATTCTGCAAGTTTTTTCTTACTTCCTGACATACTAGATACTGTATCCATAATCTTTGCATGAATTTTCTCAAATATTCTAGGTACTGCTGTTAAAAATGTTGGTCTAACCTCTCTAATATTTTCAAAGAGTATCTCAGGGGTAAAATTCATCTCTGCATAATATATTTGTGTTCCTTGGCTGAATATTGAATAATGACCGCCAACTCGTTCAAAGCTATGACTAATAGGAAGGAAAGATACAAATCTTTCAATTCCATCTTTAGGCTTAATCTCTGGATTAAATTCTAGAGCTTTTTTTAACAAACCATCAATTGAAAGCAAATTATTACAAATATTTGAATGATTTAGCATAACACCTTTAGGGTTACCAGTTGTACCACTAGTATATATCAACGTTAGTAAATCTTGCTCCGTGACAGTTTTAGAAATTTCTTTTATATCATGTTGGTGTTCTTTCATATTAAATACATCAGCAAATTTGACTACATGATCTTTATCACCAGAATAATTTTCATCCATAATTACAATTGTTTGTAAAGTGGAACTAGCATCATTTATTAAAGAATAGACTTTATCGAGCTGAATTTCATCTTGCACAATAGCTATTTTACTTTCAGAATGAGCTACAACATACTGTGATTGAGCTGGAATTAGAGTTGGATATACAGGTACTGATACTGCTCTAATGTGAGCAATTGCATAATCAGATATAGCCCATTTTCTTGAATTTGCTCCTATGATCGCAACCTTATCAAAATCATCAACACCAAGGTTTTTTAAACCATTTGCAAAATCTTCAACCAAATTTTGTAAGTCCTTTAACTCTACACCTTCCCACCCATTTTCAGTTTTTGTAAAAAAAGTTTTAAGGTTTGGTTTTTCACTAACTAATAATTGAAACATCTCAGGTACTGTTTTAAATGACACTTTTATCTCCTTTAAAATATTTGCTTATTGACAAACTACGTACTTTATCTGAAATTTGTCAACATCTTTGCCGGGGTGGCGGAATTG
>CESQ01011801.1_pt1 | contig 14535 bp, 7 predicted proteins | sample 361401 | NCBI WGS metagenome assembly CESQ01 (sample SAMEA2622119, study PRJEB7988) | marine metagenome | isolation source: saline water (ENVO:00002010), including | reverse complement strand
TTGGACGACAAAAAGGATGATGATAACTCACTACTGTATAAAAATCATGATATAAGAACTCAACCGTATGAAGGTTTTGACAACATGCAAATTGATACAATGGAAAATTCAAAAATTTCAAATAAAACATGTTGTGTCGAAGATACCGACAATTTAAGTGATACCGATTGCTGTTTTGATATTGATACACAACAACAGGTCTCTGGTGGGAAAATCGTAACAACTGCAACTGTCAAAAAGAAAACGAAAAAGAAAAGAAAAGCAAAAACCGTCGATATAAAGGAACAACCCAAGAAAAAAACAAGAAACACACCGTTTGAAGCGGGGTCCAACATTCAGAAACTCGAAGATATGTCTGTGTACAAAATAAAAAATATATACCAAGATGTTGAACATGCCGGTGTATGGAAAGCAGATGTAGAACAGGTGTTTCCAGCGGGTCCATCCTGCACGATTGTCATCGACAAAGACAAGTATGTACACTTTAATACAATTATTTAACGACGGATTTAGGTACTTTTAGGGACGACGTTCATTTTTAATTTGATATGCATGCCCTGCGCCATCTGGACCAATCGCTTGGTGCTGTACGGTATTTCCGTCTCCACCACTTCCGACGTTTTGCACGAAGGGCAACGCGCTTTTCTGTACACGCTGGTGCCGTAGGTTTTGGAATTGGCTGGGATGGCTATGGTACCGCAGGTTTTGCATATCGGTGCCACGTAATAATCGCTCTGCTCGAACATTCTATCTTTTGCAAATGCAGACGCACCATGCGACACGGCCACGTCCCGTTCCATCTAAAATAATAATAACCAGTTAGTTTTTTTTACTTTGATTAACAAACAACAAATAAAATATATAACTTACCTCTCCGAACCTCAAACCACCTCCCCTTTTTCGACCCTCCGGTGGCTGCCGGTTTCTCAACGTGTTTTTCCCTAAATTTCTCGAGTACATTTTGTCGCGGACCATATGCTTCAAGATGTTGTAATACGTCGGCCCGATAAACACTTTCCCTTTCATCGGCTTCCCGGTGTAGCCCGAATACATCTGCTCGGATCCGTATTTACTAAACCCGTGCTCTTTCAACGCCTCCGCGATCGTCTCCACCGAGATGCTGTTGAACGGCGTTCCATCCCCATACTTTCCCTCCAAGGCGCAGGTCTTTCCCAACAAACATTCAATCAAATGCCCAATAGTCATCCTTGATGGGAGTGCTTGTGGATTCAACACAATGTCCGGCGTGGTACCGTCCGCGGTGTAGGGCATATCCCACTGGTCGATCAATTGGCCCACGGTACCTTTCTGACCATGCCTGGAAGAAAATTTATCCCCGATCTCCGGCACCCTTCGCTGCCTCATCTTTACCTGTATCATATGCAGCCCGTCCTTTGTCATGGTCCGCAACACCTTGTCCACGACGCCTTCCTCTCCTTTGCGTATGATCCGCGATTTGTCCCGCTTCACCTTTTTTTGCTTCCCGGTGGCATCGATCTCCACGACTTCCATCGTCTTCCCGATCACCACGTCGCCCACTTCCAAAATGGTGCCGACAGGAGGCGTCCCGTCCTCGTCTATGGTGTCGTAGTTGGCGTTGCCCCGCTTATTTACGTACTCGTGTCTGGAGAAGTCCGGCTGTTCGAAATACTCCATCTCCCCTTTCGTGGTGGAGCAGTCTTCCACAATCGTGTGGTAATACGTCTTCACACCCAAGCCGCGCTCTACCGACTGACGGCACAAGAGTATGGAATCTTCCTGGTTAAATCCACCGTAACAGCAGATCGCCACGATGCAAGACATGCCAGCAGGCAAGGCTCCTTGATGCCTGACGTTGGTCATGTACGAACTGACGAGCGGGCGCTGCGGGGTCTCTTGCACGAACGAATGCAGGTCCATCCGCTTCGCGTAGTCCAGCGATCCGAATCCGAGCGCCTGCTTGACCATGCTCGCGAAAAAAGCATTCCGCGGAGCCTGGTTGTGGTGGGGAAACACTTCCAGCGCCCCGATCAGCCCTAGGATGACCATGGGGTGGATTTCCATGTGCGTGTACTTGAAGGAACTGCGCGCTTTCTCCATCGTGCTCGCGACCAGCAAGTGCTCCTCTTCGCGCTTGTCCAAGTACTCGATGACGCCTTGCCGCAGCAGTTCCGGGAACAACTCTTTCGTCGTCGTGCGCTCGTAGATCGCGTCGAATTTGGTCATGTTCTCCATGACGAAGACCGGGCGCACACATCTTCCTTGGTCGGAGAACAAGTACAAGTTGCCATCCTCGACGTGGATGGAGGTGTCGAAGGGAATGCCGTCCTGGTGCCGGCGCATGTCGATCGCATCGGAGTAGACCACTTCGATGTTCTGGTGGACCCCGATCATTTTCGAGTTCAGGAACACGATCCCTTCCCGATGCTGGAACGGGTGGAAGGGCTCCAGATCGAGCCACTCGACGATCATGGATTCGAAGAGGGCGTGGTCCACGGTGTTGCCGACGCACACGTGGGTGCACAAAGCGAGGTTTTTTGTCATGCCTACCCCTTGGCCTTCCGGGGTCTCGATGGTGCAAAAAATGCCCCATTCGGTCCGATGGAGTTGGCGCGGGGTGGTGTTTTTGTTCCCGTCCTTGTTCATCGGGGTGTTGATCCGGCGTAGTTGGGAGTACGAGGCGATCCTAGACATGCGGTTCAAGTTTTGGACGACCCCCATGTTGATCCCTTTTTGCAAACTCCAGTTGCCCGTGGCAAAGTGGTACGACACGTTGCTCGTGATTCGCGAGGCGTTGATGTAGTCGTTGATCCGGACCCACTCCGTCTTCTTCGTGTTCAACGCCTTCGTCAACGTTTGCTTGAAGTTGCGCAGGAACCGGCGGTAGATCTGGCGAAAAATCACCGCCATCAAGGGACCCGGCCCATCCAACTTCTTGTTCATGTTGTGGTCCCGGTCGCTGGGCAACTCCAACCCAAAGTGCACCTGGACCACTTTGCGGACCATGTGCGCGATATAAAACGCTTTGTGGCGCATCGTCTCCGGCTGCTGGTCCATGCCGATGTGGGGAAGCGTCTCGTTCTGGAAAATGTGGAACACGTAGCGCTGCTGCTTTTCCCTGGTCGGCTCTTGCGTGCCGTTCTTTCCCACCCAGACTAATATTTCCTCCCTTGTCATTTCGGCCAAGATATCGTTCTTCAAACTCGTCTCCACCAACTCTTTGCATTTTAATGGCCACTGCGCTGGGCAAATCAGGTCCAGCACCTGCTGCCTGTCGGGAACCCCCATCAGCGTGAAGATCGACTGCAACCCCAGAATCAACTTGGTCGTCGGCGTCTTCATCAAGAACGGGACGATCACCGCGATGTAATCGGCGTGTTTCGGGGTAGCGACCGCTATTTTCAACGTGGACGTGCTGCGGTATTTGGTGCTGTGCAAACTGCGGATTTCCGCAATGTAACTGTATTTTCCGGGAGATTTCCCAGCGAACACGAACAACGTGTTGACGCGCAGTTTCAGTTGGGAGGTGAGGACCCTTTCCAACCCGTTGATGATGAAGTACCCGCCCTCGTCGAACAGACACTCGTCTTTCTCCGGTTCATGGTTGTCGTTGTACGCCACCCCCACCATCGCAGGCAAGCGGCAAATCGCCATGTCCTGATACCTTCGCACCCGTTTCTTCTCCACGCCTTCCGACAAATATTGCACCTCGTGGAGCACGTTGCAGGTGATGGGGTTCGCGTACGTCAGTTTTCGAATGCGGCACTCGTGCGCGGTGACGTTGCGCACCTCCCCGTTGCTCTCTTTGGCGTTCGGGGGCCACACCGTGACGTCCAGAAAGGTGATGGTGTGGGTCTGCTCCTTCTCGCCTTTTCCCACGGTGATGACGACGGATCCGGTCGCAAATTTCACGTCGTGCTCGTTGATCCATTGGCTTTCGGTGATGATTTCTTCCAATATACTTTTTAAAAACACTTCCCATCCCTGAATTTGATGGTGCGAGTGGCCATGGTTCAGAAAGTAAGACTCGATCGTCTTCAATTGCTTCTTTTCCATCGTGGAGTGGATATGTATTTTTTTACAATATATATTCTTGGTGTTGTCACAATATATTCTTAGACCTAATCATGCGGGTTCGTAAGTTTTCAACCGGTATACCGGTAATTGCCCTTACAGTATATCACATTATATAGAACACATTATATAATAAAACACATTCCATGAAAAAAAAGAAAGATGAGTAAGTTATTGGATTCCGAGTTCATGCAAGATGCGAACGATGCGAAGGCATCTGGTCACAGTACGGTTTACCGCGACAAGAACAACCCCAACGATCCCAGAAACATCGAGTGGAACTTAGGCGGGAAATGGATCAAACGCCGACCGCCACCCATCGATATACCCAACATCTCGAGTCTCCACTACGACATGGCGAGGAACGGGTGTGGGAATCCCATCCACTACAAAGGCAAAGTGGTCTATTGCAAAGTCAGGGGAACCACGACGCCGACCAGCATTTCGTTGCAAGAGATGGAGAAGCAACGCAGCGAGTCCGACGAAAAGAAGTTTCACAAGGGATGGATGGAACTGGAGCACTTCTACGTGGTCGATGAAGGTGCAATGGAAACCCAACCATTTCTCAGTTTGTGCCAGATTGGGCTCAATTAAATAACAGAGTAAAATATTTTTTTTTAAAAACTATTATTTGTACCTGTAGACTGTAGAGTACCCAACTCCATGGAGACACTCTCACCAATCAGGGCTAGGGTTTGTGCTCCCCCTAAATTGGTCTCGAGCACATGCATTCGTACTTCATCGATTTGAACCACACCAACTCCATCCGTGTACGATTTTCGTGTGAATTGGCCGCTTACGCCATTTTCAGTAGTAACATTGAACGTAATCAAATGGTCGGCCACGTAGTCAACGTAAGGGTTTCCTTGAGGATCCGTTCCTGCATTCGAAACCGCGACATAGAACGTGGTGTCGCGGGGGACGTTGACGATATTTACCAAATCAATAACTCCTCCTCCACCCAAAAGTAAAATACGAAACGGCGTTTGGTGGTAATCAATGACATGCCCATTAGTATCAACGGAAACAATTGGTTCAAATGAATTCTGATCATCAAATGCCATATTTGGAAACAATTGATCTACGGTTTCTCCAGTTTCAGTTATCCAATCCTGGACGGTCATGGTCGTTTTGTTTTTTCCGGAAGGAACATCGGCGTCGCTTTTTCCTGCCGGCAAATCTTGTCTCTTTTTAAATTTGATTCCAGGGTTTGCACCTGTGTCGTCAACACTTATCTTGTGTCGATCTCCCAACCACAGGCTGTTGTCGCTCAAAAACAAGTGCCGAATTTTATACTCCGCATTCCCTAAATCGAATTGACTATTATCAGTTGGAATAATATGCCCAGTCATCCGGTTGTTTGCATCAAACGGGCCGTTTCCGTCTTGCCCGGGTTCCCCTTTTTGGCCTTTGACATCATCGCCGGCTATGCCAGCAATCCCTTTGTCGCCTTGCATCCCTTGGACTCCCTTCTCACCTTGTGGTCCTTTGATCCCTTTGTCGCCTTGTTGCCCTTGGATCCCTTTCTCGCCTTTACTACCTGCTAGCGCCGTAGCATCTTGTCCCGGTTCCCCTTTTTGGCCTTTGACGTCATCCCCGGCGATGCCAGCAATCCCTTTATCTCCTTGTTGGCCAGCAATCCCTTTGTCGCCTTTGCTGCCTTTACTACCTTCTGATACGCTTGATTCACCGGGCTCCCCTTTTTGGCCTTTGACATCCTCCCCGGCTACGCCAGCAATCCCTTTGTCTCCTTTGCTGCCTGCCAATGCCGTAGCATTTTGTCCCGCTTCGCCCTTTTGACCTTTGACATCCTCCCCGGCTACGCCAGCAATCCCTTTGTCTCCTTGAATTCCAGCAATCCCTTTGTCTCCTTGGATCCCTTTATCGCCTTGTTGTCCTTGTGTTGTCCCACTTGTTGATTGAATTTTTCGCCTTAGCATTTGTGTGGTTTTTGAATATGTGCCAGAAAAAAAAAATTTAATCAACGCAAACTCATTGCTTCCTCATGTTGTTCGACATGTTGCCCATCATTCCCATCAAACTGCCCATCGCATTCGGGTTGATGTTGCTGGCGAATTGGTTCAACTCGTTCTGGTCGATTTGCTGGCTGACCTGCTGGCTCAGTTGTTCCAGGTTCAAGTTGCTCATGTCCATGTTGCCGGATTGAATCTGGGTCGCCATGTCCTGCGCCATGTTGGTGATGGTGGACATCATGCCTCCGGGAACGGCCGTATACAGTTGGTACATCTGCGCCAGCCGGTTCAGTTCGTTCAAGTACGCCCACACGGCTTCGTGGGTGTTGGCATCGATGTCCGGATCCTGCCACTTCTTCTCGATCTCGATGCGCTGGACACTGGGTGGAAAGTTCTTGTCTTGGATGACTTTGGCTGTGTTTTTGTTGGCACAGTCGGCGAAATACGGCCCCATGTACTGGATCCAATCCTCGACCAACGCTTGTTTTTGGGCTGGAATCGTGGTGGCCATGTTGAGTTCCAACTTGACTTGCCTCAAGTTGGGGCATTCCGGGAACACTTCCATCAGGCTGGACAAAAATTGACCCTCCATCTGGACAAAGGAGTCGAGGCACATAGCGGTGACGTTCGGGGTATTCATTATTGTTTTTCCTGCTCGTCCTTTTTTTTTTCCACGGAAGATGAACTTATGTGCTTCGGGGTGATCAGTTGCAGGTCTTCAATCGACAACCTCGTGACCAAATTGATGTCGCTCAACGCTTGGTCCAATTTCACACGATGCTCCAGGTGCTTCGCGTATACGACCGTGCCGGTGGGTCGAAAATCACGTATGTTGCGGGACCTAGCCAATTCTTTGGCCTCGTTGGAGCAGAAAAACCCGCGGACGATCAATACCCGAGTGTGGACGGGGTACATGTTTGAAGAAGAGTCTTGAAAAAAAAAGTTCTAGGTATGCCTTACTTTGCGGACAAAACGATGCCGCTGACGAAAAATCCCAGCACGAAAGACAGCATGATGTACTGGATCTGCCGAATGTAGTACGACTCGTACGAATCCGCTTTGAACGGGATGTCCGGCAGCAAGAAGATAACCGCTCCCAACAACGACACCATCCAGGCTTTTGCGCTGGCGCTGGTCGTGGAGTAATACTCTTTCTTGTTCTTGATCGCGGAGATCAGGAACGCGTACGTCAAGATGCCGGCAATCAGCGAGTTCGCGCTTCCCTTCATGTCCATCGCGTTTTTCGTGGCGACCTCCGCGTCGTCTTTGCCGGTCAACGCCAGCATGTGGAGAAACAAGACGACCATGGAAAACGTGGCCCCGATGCCTTCTCCACCCAACTGTTTGAACAACCAAGGTGCAATGCAGATGGCGCCGACGTAGGCGCCGGTATTTTGCACCATGGATTGTTCCCTCGGGTTGTCCTTCGGCAGCAACAGTAGCGTGGCCAGTCCTATGGCCCCGTTTGCAATGTGCAATAGCATGGTTTTGTTCTAGGGGCGGAAAAAAAATACTTTTTTTGAGGTTAGTGAGGCAGGACTTTGGGCAACCCCCATACCGCGGCCATGGAAAGCAGCACCCAGATGCATAATCGTATCAAGGACAATGTTTGGTAATCGTCCTCTTTGTCCATGACAAAGGGTGGTTGCAGCACCAGCAGGGAAATCAACACCGCCACTCCGGCTTGCAAGGGGCCGAATGAAAGCCATGCAAAGCCAGGTTGGATACCACCTTCTAAGAGTTGGCTTGGGGTTTTGGACGACGGCAGGTACGAGGTGTTCCACTTCGACATTTGGTTTGTTTGTACTACCAGATTATTTTTTTTTCAGGCAAGTGGGACAGATGGCCACGGTGGGTTGGTACAAGACGGAAACGTGGATCAAATGGGCGGTCGATGCACGGCACACGATGCACGCGCGCGGGATATTGCTTTTGTGGGACGGTCCGTGGTGCCGGTTTTTCAAGAGTTTGATGCACTTGGTCAAATGCTGGTCCATGCAAATTTATTTGGGCGTGGAAAAAAAAGTTTTAGAAAATTAACTTAATAATATTTTTATTTTTGTTTTTACTCTCTCACTTTATATATATATTTATATGGTGATTGCTCTGGATTTGAAATCACTCTCCAATATCGTTCCGCTGCTGTCCGTGGTGTAAATCTCGAAGCCGTCGGTTCCAGTAACTCCCAGCGCAGTTGCGTCCACAGTGATGGAGGCCGCAGTGTTAGCAGCAGTAGCATTCCCTGCGCCGTTTCGGGTAATCGTGATGATGTTGCCTACCGTTGCTGCCGTAAAACCCCCATCGATGGAGCCGGACTCCACGGCAGGTGCTGCCGCGAAGGTGAAGGCGGATGGCACCGTCAATACAATTTTTCCGTCAACTGGAAGCGCCACGTGGTTGGTGAAGGCGAAGGTTACTTTCTTGGTGTTGTTGACCCCTGTCACCTGCACTTGCGAATCCGACGGACCGCCCATACTTGGACGTTTCAAGGCTTGTAAGGCACCGTGGATGGCGTCGGCATTTTGAACGTATGGACTGCCGTGCTCGGTCAACTCGTCGGGATTCACGATCAAAATACCGCTCAAGTCCTGTGTACGCGTGGTAGGTCTAGCCCCACCCCAATGCGCTGGATTGTTGGCTACACTTGCATTACTGCTCATGTCGATGCCGACCACCTCCAACTCCTTGGTTTGGTATGGGTAGGTGGTGTGCCCTGAGACCACCGATTGTTGTGTCCCGCGAATCACGTTGGACATCTGCAAATCGGCGCTGCTGTTGCTGCCGACGGTCGTGGTACGCATCATCGAGTACGGATTGGCCAAATCGGTTTTAATACACACAACCTTGTTCAAGAACAACGATCCACCAATTTCCTTGTCATCCATGCGCATGTGCAAGAAGTACGTGCTGGACGCGTTCTCGTACACACCGTTGGAATTCGTGCGAATGCCGTGCGTAGACAATCCCATGATCAACAATTTGTCCGGATGTTCCCCTGATGTTTGCTCCACCACCTTGAACTTGTTGTTTTCACCACCCTTTTGATGCCCCGAGACGAATGTCGCGTCTCCCAATCCGTTCAAATTCGCATCGATGCTCTGCGTGTTGAAGAACAAGACCCTGTTGCCATCTGCCAAATCGGCTTCGAGAGGGATCCTCTCGTTGTCTCGTTCTTGTTGCGTTTGTGCGTCGTTGGTGCGCGTAAAGACCATGGTCTTGGCCCCGGCTGACCCATCCCACGTGCTTGCTTTCAGCACGCCGTATTTGCCTCCGGCATTGTCTTTGTCGGCAAACAGTACCATGTGGCCGTCGGCGATCGGTCTTTGCGATCCTGTGTAGTAAGAAGATCCAATGGTCCATGATATGGCACCGCCTGTGGTTCCATGGGTGAATACGACATTGTTACCAACGTTCAAGGTATCATTTGCCGCCGATTCGGCTTTGATATCGGTGGTCGTGCTCATTTGAATCTGGATGGTTTGGTCGGTTCCGGTCACTTTCGTGATGACGATCTTTTGGACAATTCCGGACCCAGCCCCATCGCCATCGGTGATGGTATCCCCGACTTTCAACACCGCGGTGGAATCGCTGACTTTCTGAAGCACGCCGATCGACTGGCTGTCCGCGTGCGCGGCATTGGCCGTTTTGAGAGCGTACTGTGCTCCCTCGTCCCGCACGTAGATGCAGCAATCCGTGACAAACTTCGCTTTGAACCCATTCACTCGCGCGGTGGCGTCGGTTACAATTTCCAAGGTACCTGTGCGTCCTTGAGGATGGGTGTTGTCTAGTTGCTGCTCCGGCAACTTGAACAGTTTCGGCGTTTTCTCCATGGTAGTTGAGAAATCTTGTACACTCAACCGTTCGACCAAGCACATGCCTCCCATCGGGCCGATGTAACTGGCATGTTGGGAAATAATCTGGTTCAGCGATTTGCATGCCACGGCATTGTCGTCGCATTGGGTGCCCAACCCATCGATCATTTTTGGCACGCCCGCTACCACCGAGAGCGTAGGATCCAACTGGATCTTTGGGAAGTATTGGGTCGAGTAGGTGAAGGTGCCGTTCGCGCCGCTGTCTCCAAAACTAGTCTTGTACTTCAATCCAGGACGGCACGCCAATGTAGTGGTCAGTGCACGCGTGCTCAGCGTGGTCTGATCTGAAAATTCCAATCCCAGATCGCGGATCTCTTCGACCCTACCGGATTGCGTTTCGGCCACACCGACCGCATTCACGATGGTGAACGTATCGTCGGTTACCGCGGTGATCCTGAACGTTCCTTTGTTGCCGGCACTCACGGCTGCCCCTTTGATTTCCACAAATGCATGCACCAACAACCCATGGCTCATCAACCCGCTGATCACGACGTTGCTGTTTGCCCCGTTGGTAGCGAAGGTGATGGTCACGTCTGTTTGTTGATGCCCTACCAAATCCGTTTGCAACCCACGATCGAATTCCAGTATGTAGCCATCCTTCAACTGCGTCTTCGACTCTGCGGTGTAAGCAGCAGGCGCAGTCCCGTAGGCTTGGATGAAATCAATGTCCTTGATTGCATCTCCACCTTGTATAACTGCAAATCCATTGGTACCGCCAGTGCCATCTGTCAACGCTGGCGAGATTTTCATCGTCGCAATGGAACCATTCGCTTGCGGAACCAATCTGTTGAATGCCGTGGTAAATGTACTGGAATATCCCGCTTTTTCCGTCTCAGCCTGTGCAGCAGTGAAGGTGCTGTGCAAGTGTGGACGGATGCACCCGCGCACTTCGGTCAAGGCATTGGTCAAGTTTTGCAACGACAACGCGGTGTCAGTACCACTCAGCGTCATGGCATTTGGCATGCTGAAATTGCCAACATTGATCAAATCGTTGGTATTGTCGTTGTCCGGCAAATCGATGGTATCCTTCTGGGTGATCACGATTTCCCCGTCGTTTGCAAATGTTGGGCCGCTGCGGCTCAAGTAGTTCGACCCATGGGTTTCCATGACGTCTGCGTCCGTCGTGCCGAAAGTGTAATTGGCGTGGCGTTTGTCGCCGATGCCGAACGGATGTGCATCCAGCACACTCAAGTACGCCTCGTTCTGCATGGTGTAACTCAGTGTCTGCGGCGCAGTGATGCCTGCATTCTTCTGTTCGTTGAAATCGATGTCCACGTAGTTGCCTGCCTCGTCCAAAATGTATCCCATCGTTACGTCGGCGGTTTTCATCAAACGATTGTCATTGTCCACTGCCGTCGGTGCTTGGGAACTGTCGGCGCCGTTCACCAACAAGTTTTCCGTGGTCACGAAGGTACCGGTAACTTCACCCACCAACAGTTTCTTGTTGGTGTTGTCGATGCCGTACACTCTGCCACCGGCCCCGCCACTTTGCGTGACTGGAATGTCGTACTCCAACCCACTTGGCATATCGCCGCCAAAGGTCAACACGACCATCGGCGAGCAACTGCCGGCACCGGAGACGGTGGATCCTGCAAACAACCAATTGTGCGCGTTGGTTCCGATGTAATCCGTGTTGGCGCCCGAATCTTTCGACAAGATGCGGAATTGCGGCGCATCGCCGTATACCGCCAACGTACTAAACATACTGTAACTGGCACTCTTGGTCTCTGTCGCGCTGGTGCTGGCAGGCGTGGCATTGATTTTCAATCGCGCAAAATCGTATTTCGCTGCCACCGCCAATGTTTCCAGATCGTACTCGTCCGGGTTGTTTGCAATCGTAGGCATGGTGATACTGCTGGAGGTTGCTTTCGCAATCGACGTTTTGGTGTCTGCTGCTCTGGTGCTGGTGCCGGTGAACAGTTGCAGCGCCGTCAATGCATTACCTGCCCATGCCAACGTAGCATCCTTGTGCACTTTGTCATTTCCACTGATGCTAGCCGTATTCCCAGCACTTTTGGTAGCCGTGTATTGGTTGGCAGAGAAGCGCAATCCTTGCATGTATTCCTTTGTTTGAATCTTGTACGAATTGGTGGCGTCGGTCGAGGTTCGCGCGCTGGCGGTCATGTTGGCATCGGTGTAATAATGACTGTATTCCTCTTTGTACTGGACTTGTGCCGTGGTGCTGATGTCTTTGTCTGGCACGTAGCCCATGGTTTTCAACGTTGCCATGCGATCGGCACCTGCTGCTTGATCATAATTGACCACTGGAGTGGACGCTGCATTTGCTAGATCGCTAGCAACGGGATTGCCCACCGACAAGACGTAATAGTTATTGTCTACCAAACCAGTGGTCTCCAATGGTGAAACATACGCTGTTCCTACTACACCGTCTACGGTGAAGGTGCCAACCGAATCCGTTTTGTCCGCTACCGTGGTTGCTTGGCCTGGGTTCGCCTTGTTGAACACGGTGAAACTGTCGCCGGCGCTCAAGACGCTGGAGAAATCGAAAGTTACGTTCGAGAAGATTGGATCATTAACCCGTAGTAGGAATTGCCCAGTCCCTTCGGAATCGCCGGCCGAGGATGTCCACGATGTAATGCCCGTCAACGACCCTTGGTTGCGTGTATCCGCTGCCATGTACTGGGTGGTGGATGAAAGCAGTGTCACCGCACCAGTTCCCATTAACCTGGACATGCCCGTGTCCCGTGGTTCGGAAGGACTGTTGACAAAGATGTTCCCGATACTGACGGCACTGTTCACCGTCAACGCGTTGTTGAGGCAATCGTCGATGCGTATATCCTTCAACTCCGTTGCAGCCGTGGTGCCGCTCACTAACAAGCCAACCTTGGCACCGCGAATGTACACGTTCTGGCAGTGTCCACTCAGTTCTCCCGTGATTTGCAACGCTTTCTCGCAACCGTTGATGAGGCGAATGCCTTTGGCAGCGGTGTCACCGCCCAAAGTTCCACCTTGTACACTCAACTGATTTTTTCCGCCCACGATCATCAGGCCTTTGATGCTGGAACCAGTTCCCGCTACCTCAATACCTTCGAATTCGCCTTGACAAAATTGTAACGTATGATCGTCGATGTGGCGAACCAACACCGGTTTGGCCAAGTCGTCGCGGTCGATAGTTAAGTTGCCGGAAATGACCAATTTAGCATTGTCCTTGAACAAGATTTGATCCACATTGGCGCCGACAACGACGTTCCCGGTAATGGTCACTTCCCCTTCGATGATTACCACCGGCTTGCTGAAGTTCTGATTCCCGTTCAGTGCCGTGTTGGCGCCCGAGCCAAACGTCTCGCTTTGAGCCGGCAAACTCAATGTACCGGTCAAAGTATCGATGTTACTGTTGGTATCTTGCGCCCATACCCAATCCCCAATAAAGTCGGTGAGGGTATCAGTATTACCCAGCGTCTCGGTAGCCGTGATGGTGCATCGTGAATCCCCTGCCAATGTTCTTGTGCCGGGTGTCACGTTCACCGCGATGCTACGAACGTTTGGAGACGGCGCTATCGCGAAATCGTACCATTTGTTCCTGCACACCAGGTGGGTATTGTTGTTGTTTGTATCGAAATACGTCCCATCAATATCCACGGTGGCGATATCGGTGACCGATTTGATCGTCACCGATTGGGTACCGAATTCGGAATTGGCAACTTCCCCTTCCATGACGTTTTGCACGGTCAAGCCGTTGTTTGCTCCACTATAAGCACCTGCTGTTTCGTTCAGTTTCAAGACCAACGTCTGTCCTGTGGCATCCGCAGCAGCATGTTCACCGGCCACACTCACCACTTTCGTATTGGATGCGGTAAATTTGGGTTGGTTGGCAGGATCAATCACCGATATGTTGGCAATGGTATCCGGATTGACAATATTCACCCTTACAATCGCTTTGATGTCTCCACCAGCGCCAGCATTCAACTGGCTGTGGCGCAAAATACGAATGCGGTCCGTATCCAATTGCGCTTCCGCACCGGCACCTTTGGCAAACAACTGCAATTTCGGCTGCTGCTTCACCGTGACCGTCAATGTTTGCGTATCGGAAACGGTGAATCCACGAGGAGATGGATTCATCGAACCCTGTGCACCGTATTGCAAATCTTTTGCCACCGCATACTCGATACGCTTGAAGACGTAGTCACCAGTAGGAATGCTTTTTTGCGAAGCAAATTGGACCGACCCTTCCACCGCGTCGTTGGCTGGCAACAACAGTTCGTTGTAGGAACCGGATGGTGGCGTCGCAGTCACCACCTGCTTTTTCGCACCCCACAACGCAGCATCATCTAATGTCAACTGCGCCGCTTGCAACGCAATGGTATCACCATTGGCGGTTCGATCTGTACGTTTGGCAGTGTCGTGTTGTAGCATGCTGTTTTGGTTAGTTGGGGCACCCGCAGCCGCTGCAGCCATCGTCACCTCGGCAGCCATGCTGACTTCCACCGCATTGGAGCCTGCGGTCTTGTAATGGACTTTTGGCGCCCCTGGCGTCGCCGCCTCTTTCTTCAACTCGTAGAATTTGGTGGCACCGATTTGGGTCGCGCTCAATCTCGCTGCCTCTCCTCCATTCAAGATCGCCGGAGCGCCGTCCGCTTGCAAGTAACCATACACGATGGCTTGGGAACTGTTGGCGC
>CESQ01019132.1_pt1 | contig 14581 bp, 10 predicted proteins | sample 361401 | NCBI WGS metagenome assembly CESQ01 (sample SAMEA2622119, study PRJEB7988) | marine metagenome | isolation source: saline water (ENVO:00002010), including | reverse complement strand
TCCGGGTTATGAGCCCGACGAGATAACCTGGCTACTCCAACTCGCTGTCCCCTCGCTGATGCCTCAGTTATTTGAAGCGCGCGGGACGACCTAATTCCGATTCAGAGATGGGAACAGTCTTGAGATGCCAGCATTCCGGCAACATCTGAACCAACCATGCAAGGCAATGTCCTGATTCAGAATGCCTCCCTAGTTTTGGCTAATACCATTGTCGAAGGTGACCTTCGAGTGACCAATGGCTCTATCCAGACAATAGCAACCGGAGGTGGTTTAGAATCCTTAGATAGTGAATTGCTGATTGATGCTACTGGATTACACCTACTCCCAGGGGCTATTGATCCCCACGTTCACTTCAGAGAACCAGGCAATACCGAGAAAGAAGATTTGCAAAGCGGTAGTCGAGCCGCTGCCGCTGGAGGCATCACAGCTTTCTTGGATATGCCAAACAATGTGCCCAATGCAACAAATCGTGCTACTTTAGAATCTAAAATTGGCCTTGCTGAATCAAAAACGGTAAATCACTTCGGATTCTTTGCTGGAGCAACAAGAGATAATGTGAGAGATTTACAAGATATCGAAGGTATGGATGGGGTTTGCGGAATCAAGATATTCATGGGAAGTAGCACTGGAGATTTACTTGTTCATGAACAAAAAGACTTGGAAAATATTTTTGCAAATACTGGTGGTATAATTGCAACCCACGCAGAAGATGAGGAAAGACTTCAGCAACGTATCGCGGAATTTGGTAATCAGACAGACATCAGATTACACGCGGAATGCCGAGATGTAGAATGTGCTTTCATTGCCACAAAGAGGGCCGCAGCTCTTGCCAAAGACCATGATCATCGACTGCACATAGTCCACCTAACGAGTGCAACTGAAGCTGACTGGTTAAACAAAAACAAAGGAGACCTCATCACTACTGAGGTTTGTACCCAACACTTGACTTTCGATCAAGATGACGTGGAATCTCTAGGAGTTAGAGCCCTTATGAATCCGCCAATTCGCTATACTGAAGACCGAGATACTCTATGGAAGCGACTCAAAGATGGCACGATTGATTGCGTGGTCACAGATCATGCACCTCATACCCTTGAATCAAAATCTGTGGGATATCCAAACGCTCCAGCTGGTATGCCGGGCGTTGAGACATCTCTACCATTGATGCTTACTCATGCGATGAATGGTAAGTGTAGCATCAATGATGTAGCAAAGTGGATGTGTGCCGGTCCCGCTAGAGTTTACGGTATGAAAAACAAAGGCTCCCTTATCGAAGGCTACGATGGCGATCTGACTTTGGTTGACCTAGAAAATCGCCGAACAATTACCGATGCCGATACATGGACCAAAGTCGGTTGGACACCATATGATGGAATGGAATTGACAGGTTGGCCTACGTACACCATAGTTGATGGTCACCTTGTTCACAAACGTGAGGCTGGTGGACCCCTTAGGGGCACGCCTATTGCCAAGCCAGGAAGTACAGGTAGAGTTCTGAAATTCAACTAATTGGATTCAGACTCCACCGCTCCATCATCGGAACCTTCGGATTCTGATTCCTCAACATCATCTTCCTCGTAGTAATACCAATCAGGTAATTCGTGACCTGGAATATCCAATTCTTGGATTGGGTTTAGGTCAGAAGTGCTGTGGATAGTTACTCCAAGAGCTGAGAAAGCGTAGACATAATCACCCATGAAAATCGACCTGCGGATGTTGGTAGAGTAAGAGAACCACCAATGTACATCTGAATCATCGTTGTTGTAGAATGGAGAGTGATCTACTTCTCCATGTTCTGAGAGGCTCAAATTCTCCGCATCTACGTTGATCAATTTCAGCATAGATACATACTCGTATCCATATCCTCCATCTACATCGTAGGTATATCGGTAAGTGGAAAGAGGAACTGCAAGCAAGTTCTCTGGAGCCCAGTAGGTGAATGCCTTGTGCTCATATGTAGCCTCTGACCATGACCATGACCATCCACATGTTCGAACATCATCGCAGTTCTCGTCTGTGTAAGCAGGAGACAGAGGTAGCGAATCTGCAAGAGTTGGATTAGTTGGGTCGCTGACGTCGAAAAGCGAAATCTGAGTCATAGACCAGTCCAATCCTAGTCCATCTTCACCTGGTCCAATACCAATTGTAAGCAGAGTGTTTTCATCCACAGGATGAATGTAAGTTGAGACCCCAGGAACTTCCAATTCTCCAAGAATGGTCGGATTGGTTGGGTCTGAAAGATCGATTACCCATAGTGGATCAATGGTCTCGAAAGTAACGAGGTATCCTCTATCACCGATGAAGCGGGCACTCCAAATTGTCTCGCCTAGAGCGATGCCATCGACCCTACCTACCTCATCGAGTCCGACCTGGCCATCGTGCTGAAGAACAGTAACTCCGTTGGTTGGACCATCGAAGACTAGTTCCCCGGTTTCAGGATCAACTTCGTCGGTTAGCCACCATCGACCCCAAATATCTGATGTAGTTGCAATTCTGATTGAACCGTCATATTCTGACATAGAGAATTGATCTTGGACGGTTCCATCTACACGGCCTGAGCCTAGGTAGCTGGTTGTTGTCGAATCTGAGATATCGAAGGCGTGGATATTTGTTGCATCATCAAAATCAGTGTTTTGCCAGAACCACCACCAATCGTTAGCTGGTTCTGCTAGGATTAGCATATCTTGCGAGGCATACACGTGTACCCAAGACGAAGCGATGTGATCAACTTCCATCTCAACATCCGAATCCAATAGCTGGAAAGTGATGATCGAAGTGAAGCCCTTGGAGACACTGTCAGTGCTGGCTGCGAATTCTGAACAATCCTCGGATGTTATTGGAAGGGAAGCAATGCCAGACTCTGTCATTTCATACATCTGAGGAGCGAAGTCTGCTAGCGTTAGTCCATTGATTACATCCTGATTATGCTGGATTGTCTCTTGCAGGTGGAATTGCCATGCAGCGATTCTATCTTCTTCATTTTCTATTTCCCAATATTCACTAGGTAGGTCTACCCAGTATCGTAGTCCATCGAAGTTAGCATAGTTGTGAGTAACCGAGCGGACTGTACCATCGACCATTCGTGCGGTGTGGTAGTAGCCCTCAATGTACAACTCACGATCTACTTCAGGAGCGGTTCTATCGGAAATATCGACAATTGTGTACTTAACTAGGTTCTGAGTGCGGTAGTATGTGTATGTCTCCTTTCCTTCACCCCATTGTACCTCCTCGATCAGAAGGTCGCGAAGAGGATGGTCTTCTGGAAGATTCCAGGCATAAATCATCGAAGCGATGACGAGTTTGTCGCCATCAATCATCATCTGCAGTGGGTTGCCCTCGATTTCCATTTCTGAGGAAAGGCCGATTTCACCAAATTCTGGCACGTCCATAATGACTAGACTTTGGCCGTTCAGCATGTATATGTGGAATCCATCTGTCTTGAGGAAGTCAGCCTCATCAACACCAGCTTCCTGATTATTTGTTCCTGAGAATTCTCCTTCTCGAGATGTTGAGGCTGAATTTGAACCTGAATTTGATCCACCATCGTCTGCGGCTGACTCTGCTACTGCAACGTCGTCGCCAAACATTACTCCGCCATCTCTCCACATCCAAGGGCCACCTATCCAGTGGTAGTAGGATTCCTGATCTAATCGTACTAACATCTCATCGAAAAGAGAATTCTTGAGATCCAGCAATAATGCATCACATTCGTCATATGTCTGCAAAGTTGGTTGGGTTCGAGTTCTCTCTGGAAGATCTAATTGTGGATAATCTTCTACGATAATTTGGATTGTTCTATCTAGTTCATCTTCTATATCATCAACTGCACCGAGGCATCCAGATGTCAGCATCATTGCTAGCACGAGTATGGCAGCGTTTCGTTGCATCATGTAAATTCCGAATTGATTTTTAGATATCAAGCGGTTGGTTCAATGATTTGACATATCAATAATCTAAGGATGGACCAAACTTATTCGGAACACCTAGGTTCAACTCATTTGATGGGGCGGGGTCATCTGTATCATCCTCATCAATTTCCTGGGCTTTCGTCTCTTCAGCTACGCCCACCTCCAATACGGAGGCTAGGCCTCCTGCGCCGACCATGAAAATCAGCGCAGCAAAATGTATGTCCGCGTTATAGGTCATCAACCGAGTACAATGTGGTCTAAGACTTAAGCAACTTCCATTCCTGCATCAAAGGCAATTCACCTCTATTCATAGCACTGCGAGTCTGTGAGAAATTGGTTTCCGGAATACGGAGAGGTATGCCGAAATCCGTCTTAGCCTACGGCCTCGGATCTAGCTAGTTCTCGACTGCTGGATAGTGTCTCCAAGCCAATCGAAGATAGGCGCCAATTTGGTCTTCGAGCTTCACTTGCTGGCTCAACAAGTTCTGCAGACTTTAACTCGCTAAGGTGGTGGCTTAGTAGTTGACGCGAAATCTGCAACTTAGTTTTGATATCACTTCCCTTCAATCCAATTTGACCGGAATCCGCCAAGACCTCGAGGATTGCTAGTCTGGTACCCGCAATCGGATTACGGATTCTACTCAATTCTTCCTTAGTGAGGCTCGAAACTGCATAACGACGTAATTTTCCATCTCTCCAAGAAATAACTTCACCTTGTCCTTCTAGAGTATGAAGATGGTATGCTGTTACGCCGTTTGCTAGACCCAATGCGTCTCGTAAAGCAGAGAAGTGAATTCCTGAATTTGCTTCCAAATAACCCAAGATTCGACCACGGGTTAGCAAATCCTCTTGATTTGCTTTCATCCTCGCAAGCAGCGGTGTTACAAGGGCGACTAGAACGGTGACGCGCATGGCTTCAAAGAGAATCGAACCGACTGCAAGGGAACCAAGAGCAGCACCTCCACCTGCAACTAGACTGGTAGGGAGATTATTCGGGGATTCTGATTTTTCCTCTTGTTCACCACCACTCCGCATTTCCGGCGACTCATCACTTTCGGAATCGTCTTCTGCAGAGGCTGGAGTCGCTTCCATTTCTGCAAAATTATCCATTTCCACTTCCATCAAATCTGCTTCTGGGGCCTCATTTAGCATCCAGCCACCGGCTACTATTGCAAGTACCGCAATTAGTGTGTAAGCCCTAACTGCGGATACTCCATCCATGGCTCTTCGTATGCTGAGGAGAATAAGAGGCGCTTGGTGAGATGATTTGACATTTCAGAGCGGCTTTCAATAAGGGGGGCCGCCCTCGAGAGGTTGTCGATATGGACGAAGCAGATGAGGCTCAAGCTAGTGCTGAGGAGCAGCGCGAGGAAGCGATGCTCACAGCCGCGCGTTCGGTTGTTCGAACTTGTATGCAAGTGAGGCCAGTGGAATCTGTGTTAATCCTCACAGACCCGGAGTCATCGGAGATTGGTAGATCACTCTACGAGGCGACCGCTAGGGTGACTGATAGAGTTCTGATGATGATGATGCCGCCTAGTCATCGTGAAGGGAACGAACCTCCAAATCCGGTCGCCGACTTAATGCGGCGCCAAGATGTTGTATTAATGGCGACTAAACACTCACTCACACACACAAGAGCAAGAGCTAATGCATCTCGGGAGAATGTGAGAATTGCTTCACTACCTGGCATAGATGCAGAGACTTTTGCAAACGGAGGCATGACAGCAGATTACAATGCTTTACAGAAAGAAATTTCGGGACTCAATTCGATACTGCGGAGAAGAAGAGAAGTTCACGTAACCAGTGAGGCCGGAACCGATTTGAAATTCACCACAGGCGGGCGATGGATTTTGGAAGATAATGGGATTTGTAATCGTCCAGGGGCAATCACAAATTTACCTGCGGGAAAGGTGTTTGTTCTACCAAAGGAAGGTACTGCAACTGGTAGAATTGTCATAGATGGTTCTTGGGAGGGTGAAAAATTGGAGAAATCAATCTCGATATTGATTGAAGAAGGAATTATCACTGATGTTAGCGGTGATGAAAAAGCCGAAGCAATTTGGCAACAATTGGAGGATACTCGCTCAGGACTTAGGCCATCAAAAGCAGCGACGGTAGGTAACCTGGCAGAATTTGGTTTTGGAATGAATCCTAGGGCTAAGATCATCGGTAATCCTTTGGAGGATTTAGTTTCAAGAGGGGCTATATACCTCGGTTTCGGGAATAATATGGCACTTGGTGGAACTGTCAATGTCCCGATTCATATCAGAGGTGTTTGCAGAAAGGCTACTGTAGCATTGGAAGATGTTGACCTTCTTGTCGAAGGTAAAGTAACTGCAAAGGTGAGATGATGCGGGCTATTCTCTGGTGTAATGGAGAAAATCCCAATCTCAATATGATCAGTAAATTACTCGAGGGTGCAACCTTGTTCGGGGTCGATGGTGGTGCTGACAAAGCAATTGCAGCAGGATTTGAGGTCACTGAGGTTCTAGGAGACTTAGACTCAGTCAATATTGCAGATTGGAAAGACCGTTCGAATATTCTCGCAGACGATTCATCCAGTGACTTGGCAAAGTCGTTTGGCCTATTGTTAGATAGAGGCTTCACTGAAGTAGACGTTGTAGGAATTGATGGAGGTAGCCCCGATCATATCCTCGGAACTTGGGCTACTCTAACAGAGGCTCCTGTGGGTCTATCCATTCAACTGCACCATTCAGGTGGAATTACCAAGAGATTACACCCTGATGATGGAACTCTAGATTTTATTATTCCAAATGGGGATGAATTCTCTGTATTCGCATTAGAATCCTGTCAACAAGTTAGCATAACTGGCGCCCGCTGGAATCTGGATTCAGAGGCATTAAATTTCTCAACCAAAGGTCTGCATAACCAATCAATAGGAGAAAAAATCAGTATCACTACTGATGGGATTCTGGCAATTATTTTTCAGTCCTAAATTAAAATCAAGATTCATCACTTGCATTTGGGTTCAAAGATAGTAACATTGCGATTGGGCGAGTTCTTGGGTCACTCTCCAATGCTAACTTCATAATTACAGCAAGAGGCACCCCGAGAATCATCCCCATAATCCCCCATGCCCAGCCCCAAAATGCGACTAGAATCAATAGAACTATTGGCGACATATCGAGCCTCTGACCGGCAAGTTGAGGCTCGATAAATTGACCCCATGCAACTTGGTTTCCGAATAATGCCCCAAGAATAAGTAAGGCGGTTACAGGCTCAAACAGAATAAAGGATATTATCGTTGGAGGAATGAAGGAGAGTGGAGCCCCTACATATGGCACGAAGTCTAGAAGGAAGGTGATTGAGGCCCACATAAACCAACCAGGAATTCCCATATAACTAAGGATAATTGCTACAATTATTGCCTGACCAAAAGCTACAGTCGCCTTGGTTATCACATAAGTGTTAATCCCCGCACCAGCGTTTTGAACTATCGAGGAAAATCTATCCATTTCATCAGGATAGGCGGCTTGAAGTCTTCTTGGAAGAGTTTCGGCTTCAACGATAATGAAAATTAAGAAGATGAATACTGTGATTGCACTTCCAGTGAATCCCGCTAATGTCCCTACAAATTCGGAGGTAATGGTGTTGATTCGTTCAACCGTAACTAATCCAGTAAGTGCACTTGTGTCAATTGAATAACCGTAGATTTCAAGATCGGAAAACCATTGAATTTTCTCAGTCATTTTTTCCTCAAGCACCGCTGCCTCACCGCTGAAAGCCTGTAAACTTTGATAGAGAAGATTTCCAGCGAAAAAGAACACCATCACCACGCCGGTAGTTAGGATTCCATAGGCTGCCAATGGGTGGCCGTATTTTTCCTCCAACCATTGAGCAGGGGGGCGAATTAGGAAAAACAACAGAGTAGCAACTACTAGCGGTTGAATGATAGGTTTTAGGTGAATAATTGCTAGAATTGAAATCAATAGAAGTATTGCAATATGACTCAAAGTGCTGACTTCTACACCGCGGAATGACCTGCTGTTTGTTGCGCCCATATGGAGTTCCGTGAGGTTAACCCCCCATCAACCTCTCCCCAGAATCAGTTTGCTAATTGAGAATAAATTTGTGAAAATTCTTCGGCGTTCTGGCTATATGTAAAATTCTCTAGAACTCTTTCACGCCCCGCTTTACCACGAGCTTCGAGATCTTTTGGATCAGAAAGAAGACTGAGAATAGCGCTCGACATTGAATTGATATCTGCCATGGTAAATAACGCCCCCACAGAATCATCGACCATTTCCGGCAGTGGGCCATGATCTACAGTTGCAACGGGTGTTCCAGAGGCCATTGACTCAAGAGGTATCAAACCCTGCCCTTCGTAATAGGAAGGATATACAACAACATCTGAATTACGAAACTCTTCTGCCAGTTTTTCGAAGGGCATTCCTGATTCTATTCGAACAGAAGAGGAAATCCCAAGACGATTTGCCTGTTTTATCAGTCTCTTTTTCAGGTTGCCTCGGCCTACGATTAGCAGTTCTGTATTCGGACTTCTCTGCTTTACTTCAGCAAAGGCTCGTAGGAGAGAACCATATCCTTTGCGAGCCGCTAATCGACCCACTGCAAGGATGCGGTTAGTTTCGGTATCCTTCGGTGTAACACTTGGATGAAACATATCCGTGTCTACGCCCCAATGAATCACCTGACAGTTCCAATCTGTAGGAGGAGAATATCTCTCAAGAAAGTCCTCCTTAGTCGCATGGGAATTTGCCACACAAATATCTGATCCATTAACTGCGGCTCGCTCAAATTTCGCATAATGCCCGGCACTCAGTAGAATTGCAAGGTCATTCGGATTCGCCCAAACCGCGGCTTCTTTCTGTTCAGCTGCGGTTCGTAAACCGTCCCTTTCGCCGAGCCATGAGCCATGGAGGGATGACACAATTGGAGCAACATTTTCTTTGCAATCAGTGAATTGTGATTCTGTCCACGAAATCATTGGACAGTGAAGATGGACTATGTCGACTGAATCTTCTGAATGCAATTTCTTTAGATCGGAAAGTGCATACTTACCGTACGATTTAGTGAATGCCATGGGAGCATATAGCCATTTTACTTCTCGAATGTTGACTCCTTCTTGTTCAAGAGATTTTCCGCCTCCGTCTCGAGTAATCACGGTTATCCGATGTCCGAGTTCAACCAAAGCGGCCGAGAGATGGTATACTGTTGAGCCCATACCACCCCATCTTGGGGGGTATTCGGCAGACAGCATAGCAATGTGCAGACCCATCTCAACCATCTCTCGCTCAAGGGATGCTCATTTCAAACGAATGGCCTTCCCGTCGCTAGAGATTTTGCTTAGTTTTGACAATTTATGTTTGAATTACCGTAGTCCTAGCGCCAGTATGATTCATAGCGGCCGGTTAGGTCGCCGAATTCGATTTAGATGTCTGAACCACTCCCTGTACACGTTACTGTGGTCATCCCAACTCGTAATGAAGAGGCGGCTATCGTTGATACTATTCGCTCTGTTCCTAACGATGGTTGGTGTGAGAAGTTAGACTTCCTGATTGTCGATGGCAACTCTACTGACAGAACCAGAGAGTTGGCGGAAGAAGAAGGTGCTAGCGTCTATCTAGAGCCCCGCAAGGGATACGGTCGCGCATACAAGACCGGATTTGCAATGGCACCAGGTGATGTGATTGTGACTATGGATGCTGATTGTACCTACCCTGGAGAAGAAGTTCCTGATTTGGTTCGTAAACTAATGCAAGAGGATTTGCAATGGATTACCTGTGATAGACTTCGAAGAGCCGAAGAAGGTGCTATGCCCGGATTACACGGATTTGGAAATTGGGTATTATCTACTACTGCAAAGTTCCTATATTGGTATGGAGTCCATGATTCCCAGAGCGGAATGTGGGTATTCCGTAAGTCAATTTTCGAGGACGAGAGGGTCCGACCTCGCCACGATGGGATGCCTCTTTCTCAAGAGTTCAAGATTCGTGCTCGCCGTTACCTTGGCAACAAGAAGACCGCGGAAGTCAGTGTTCCATACCGGCCGAGAGTTGGAGAGGCTGAAATCAACACCTGGGGAGATGGATTGCTAAATCTCAGATTCCTTTTCACCCACAGACTTGGATTAACTCGTCAAGTCACTCCATGGGGACCTGAGTAAATTCTCAGGCAGAATCGTCTTGGTCGTATTCTGAATCTTCAGGATTTTCATTAACAACCACCAAGTCATTATCAAACTGAATACTAGTCTGAACCTTTGGTTGATCCTTGAGAGTTAGGGCCATAACACCTCCAACAATTAGGAGGAAAAGTGCGCCACAGATGCCACAACAGCCTCCGAATGCTCCTAGAATTCCGCCAACTGGAATTTCTTCTTCAGTAATTTTTACGTCAATAATTCGGCCTTCTGTTTCAGAAAAATCAACTTCATACTCTCCAGATGCATCAACTTCTAGATCGCCAATGTAATCATATCCTGGAAATACGTCAAAATAATCACAATCACCATATTCTTCACAGGATTCGAAATAACCACTACCTGAAACCTCTACATCTACTTCATAACCTTCTTCTACAAACACAAAATACACCGAGGACCACTTTAATTCCCCATTAAACTCAGTAGAAGTATCTCCTGTCCAATATTCGTAACCTACACTATTTGGGGTGACTTCTTCCAAAGCAGAGTCCAATTCTGCACCCCCTATTACAAAAGCTATACTGCTAATCACAAATAGTACGGTGCCGAGGCCAAGTGTCACTTTGGTCATTACATGCATGATTACAAAGAGAAGGAGTATGGGCTTCAATGTTTAGGCGGAATCGAACTCATCATCTAATTCTCTAGGGTCAAAGGTTGACCATGACTCGATCAGCTCTAAGTCTCGGCGAATTACTTCATTCCTTCGCTTCTGATAGGCCATTCCGAGTAAGATGAAGACTACCACTACGGCAATAAGGTACGGAAGTCCACTACCTGATAGCCAAGAAATTAACGAGGTAGTTTGGGGTTCCTCGACTGAGATAGTCTCTACAAGGGCTGGACTGGTGAATTCACCATCAATAGCCCAAACCTCAACATTGACCCAACCCTCGTCTTCGATTAGCCAAGTGCCAACATAAGTCCAAATTCCATCTCCAGCGATGTCATCTCCTCGCATTCCATCATCTTGGAATATCAGTATTAGTTCTAAGCCACTAATTTTCATGACCCCTTTAACTTGCTGAGTTGTTCCATCAGCATCTTCGAGATTAACTGTGATTCTCATTTGAGTTGGGTTGTCGAGCTCTATCTCATTTGGTACAATCATCATTTCACTTAGAACCGGAGAAGATGCGCCAATAGTCAAATTGACCGATGTGGTAGAGGAGGCTCCTCTCGAGTCTTTCACTAATAGGTCAATTCTAATTGGCCCGGGGGTGAATTCGACTTCGATAATTTCCCTATTACCAAGTGTCTGGCCGTCTCCAGTGGTCCATTGGTAGAGAACTATATCATCATCATAATCGTATGATTGGGAACCGTCTAGGGTAATTGAAGAACCTGGAGGAATGTATTGGCTATCTAGTAATCCATCGATTAGTGCAACTGGGCCGGTCTCCATTACGAATAGAGTCTGAGTATGGGTGCGAACCCTATCAGTTGAGTCCCTTAGTTCGAAAGTTAGTCGATGTTCACCTGCAGGAAGATAGTCATTGTACCAATATTCCGTCGTCTTATCTTGAAGAATTGGTTCGGCTAGAAGATCTGAGGTTACGGTAACTGTAAATTCATCTCCATCTGGGTCAAATGACTGCCTGAAATCGAATAGAACTGGAGAGTTTGAATAAACTTCAACGTCCGGAATCGGTGAATCTAGTACAAGAATTGGAGCCGATTCCTCTACCCTTACAACAATTGATGAGGTATCCACTTCGGTTGAGCCGTCGTCTATGGTCAAGGTCACTGTGTGGTATCCTTTAGGTAATCGAGAATCAATTACCCATCCACTTCCTATCGGTTCTACCATTCTATCTGAAGTCCAGACTACGCTCACCAAATCATTGCTAGATGCCGCAGTTGGACTGCAAACGAATCCGCTGCCGTTGTCAGGCAAATCGCTACAAGCCAAATCCCAATCCCCAGAGCCTGTGGCATCAAAGCGAATTATTTCACCAGAATCGGTGAGGATTTGATCGGCTGGTTGAGCAATTATTGAAATCGGAACTGAGTTGTTTACACTTACTTGTTCAGTTATTGAGTTCCACGTATTTACGTGGCCTGATCTATCATCGCTGGTGTACATGGTAATTGTGTGCAATCCCTTAGTCAACCAACCCTGCCACTCGATTTCATCGCTAGGAGTAACGCCCGAATAGAGTAAACCGTCCAAGTCGCTCCAGAATTCGAAGCGAACCTCATCTCCCTCAGGATCCGTTACCATCGAGCCGTCCAATAAGATGAGGTGAGCAGAGGTCTCGCCGGCTCGTAATACCTCAAATTCAGGCTCTGGGATTTCGTTGAATAATCTAACATCAAAACTCCAAGTCACATCTGGGTTATTTCCATCAGAGAGATAAATTGTAAGAGTAAATTGCGATGGTGCGTTCGGGAAATCAATATCAAAAATCATTGGACAACCTTGATCGGTTGCTGTAGAAAATCCATAATTTGTTTCAATCCAACAAGTTAGTGGGTCGTTTTCAGGGTCGCTGCTCCCCTCAAGTGAGATAGTTGCATTTGCAGTTCGACCAAGATGCATTATCCCCCAAGATGAGATACTAGGGGAAGTGGAAACGGACAACGAGGGAGGACGATTGAAAAGCTCAATCGTTCGGGATTCACTGACGCATTGATTTCCACTATCACAAACCTCCAAGATAATCTCTTGCTCACCATCAGATAAGCATCCGTCAACTGTTTCGGGGGGATTATTGGTAACTACGTATGAGCCATTGTTACCAGAGGGTAAGGTTCCAAAACAAGATGAATGTAAGTCGCCGTCGATGCTACTTGTCCAAGTATAGGTGAGTTGATCATCGTCTAAGTCCCAGGATTCACTGGCATCGAGAATGACTGATGAACCACTTGGGAATTCTTCCTCATCCTCGGGTGTAGGCCAAATTATGAATGGTGGTTGATTGGTTAATTCAAGTCTACAATATACCAACAAATCATCATTCAAGGTTATCGATGAAGAGTCATTGTGTACTCCGTCATAATCACATCCAAGATAGGCTGTATTGTCGACAGACCACCCCTGAGATGGAACCCATCGAGTTCCAACATAGGGCCCTAGTGTCTTGAAGCCATGATAGGGAAGAGTAGCTGTTTCATCCGATTCCCAAGATGAAAATGATAGGTTAACCTCAGCGTATGGGATATGCCTCAATAACTGATTTACTGCGTGCACTTCAATCAACCACATTATGTCCAGAATGCTATCCGTGGCGGTATTTGTTGGGTCTGAAATAGAACTGGAGGAAATCCAACGAACATGGCTTGAAGATTCTAGATGGAAGGTAGTCTCATGCCCACTTCCTGGAATAAAACCTGAATCTGTGAAGTTAACAAAACTGGATTCGACTGTGGGTTTGGAACCTGTTGCACAAGCTAATCCTAAGTTATTGACGATAAGTTCAGAATGGTCGACAATATCGAAACATGAGCCACCATTCCCTGAAATTATACTGGAAGATAGGTAGGAGGTTATTGCATCCCCGGCCCTCCAAAATACACCGCGATTATCTCCTGAAAGATCAACACCGTGAATTTCCGCATTTACATCTTGTAACTGAATTGCATAATTGCTTTGATTCAAATTTATTCTCATATCATCGATAATTACGATACCATCTCGGGTAAGACCGGTATTATCGATATCCAATGCAGGGCCGCTTAATGGATCATGAACCTCTACAGCAATCAATTGTAGGTCAATACTATCTCTAGCGACTATGCCATGTTGATCTCCATTCGATATACATGTGAAACAGGTGACATTCTTCCCTCCACTCATAACATCATTTGCTTCATCAAAAAATAGCCCCGCTCCAGATTCTGGAAGACTAGAACCAATACCGTTTCCTGATGTAAGAACATGAGATAGTTCGACATTGCTAGAATCTCTAACCGATACTCCATGACCGGCATTATCTAGGCTTCTGAGAATCGTTACCTGTGGATGAAATTCTCTGAAGTCAACACCACTGGCTCCGTTATCTGAGGTCCACCAATCTTGACCCATTGCACCTCCTTTCCATAATAGAATACCTGGCCCTGAGGAGTTGGTTACAACTAAATCATTGATTACCGGAGCCCAGTTAACGCTACGCAAAAATAATCCCGCCCTATCATTAATAGGAGTGTTTGCAAGTGGTTTTCCATTATTGTGTAAATCTAGCCCATTGATAATAGTGGAAGAGCCGATTAGGTATGCCTTGAAGCCGACAACTGGGTTATCTTCGATTATGGCATTGTCTACAATTACCCCGCTTGTATTGACTTCAAATGCTGAAAAACCCAATCCTGAGGTTTTGGCATTCAAACCTCCAGTGCCACGTATTTCCAAATCATCGAAAACCGCATGGGCTGGTATATTGCTGAATTGACTGTGATTATATTGTTCAACCATCACTCCACGGTACATGCTATCCTCAATCACAACCCTTTGGAATGTTGGCCTAGTCACCCAACTATCTGTGAT
>CESQ01020664.1_pt1 | contig 14617 bp, 12 predicted proteins | sample 361401 | NCBI WGS metagenome assembly CESQ01 (sample SAMEA2622119, study PRJEB7988) | marine metagenome | isolation source: saline water (ENVO:00002010), including | reverse complement strand
ACCAATCCGACCGTGGAAGCAACTCTGTAGCAGTACGCGTATAGGTCTTCAAACGTCTCATAGCGGTTTCTGTGGAAGTCATCCTCCATTCCGCTGATCATGTCGTCAAGCTCCTGTCTCTGAATTCCAAATTTCCTTACAGTGTCTTTCAAAGCTATGAAAATCGGATCAGTAGATGTCACATCTTCGTAGGCTGTTGACAGTTTCTTTCTATAGTAGAAAAGCTGTGACATCTTCTCATTGTAGGAAGTCCTGTCTACAACGGGATCCCCTGAGCTAAGCCTCTCTATACTGATTCTGTAATCAATAGATTCTGGATCATCGGAAGACCCTCCCGGGAAGTAATCGACATAATCTCCATCGGCAATATCATCTGCTCTTCTACAGAATGCGTAGTAGGCGCAAATAGCCCTCCTCTGAAGATCTGGAAGGTACTTGAAAGAGTGATAGAAGTTACCTGCCTCTCTTCTTGTGAGCTCTTCACAGTAGTCATAGGCAGTCTCTACAATGCTTTCTGGTACCTCATTCTCCGACCAAATTGGAGCATCTATGTGGGCGAAAGGATTGACCAGCTCACCTCTGGTCCCGATTACTCCCATGAAGAGAGCTCCCTCTCTCACGGCCTCCAGTGCAGTGATACTGATCGCTCTGACCGCCTCTCTGGTCATCCCGACAGTTTCCCTAACTCGATCAATTCCTTTGGAGTCAATATCGGGGTCGATAAGAGAAACGCTTCGCTGGGAAACGAATCCCACCGCGGGGGAATCTCTCACCTCCTCTGCCTTTGTCATCTAATTCAAGGAGCGACTACACGGCCCTATTGAACCTCTCCCTAAGTTGAGTATCTTATGTTACGGGCACGTGGCCAATGTGATTGCCGAAGTTATGCCAACAGCGAATTGCTCTTCTTCTTGAAGGGAAGACTCACAATCACTTTCCTAATTATTTCCTTAATTTCCTTCCTCGACACCTTAACTCTGTTCTTTCTATCTAGGACGTTCTGTGTCTTTAGTAAGGCAAGAGTCCTCTGTCCGATGATAACGGGAATCATACAAGCTCCCCTCAGACGGTATTGATTGTGAGGCAACAAGCCGATGTACCTCACAGCCTCATCGAGGTGCTCCTCTGTTCTCGCTATGTATAGGTCAAGCAGGGGTCTGAAAATATCGATACTGTCGGAATTAAGTAAATCATTAGGACTCAGTCCTATTTTCTCAAGATCATCAGTCGGGATGTAGCAACGACCTATCTCCAAGTCCTCGGGGATATCCCTCAGGATATTGATTAGTTGCAGAGCCTTGCCAAACCGAACTCCAGACGACATCAGCTCCTCTTTCATTTCCTGGCTAGCTTCAAATGCATGCTCTAGGCAGATTTCTGTCCAAAATTCACCAACACTTCCCGCCACCCTGTAGGCGTAATCGTCCATCTCCTCATATCTCCTTAGAGCTCGGATCCCACTACCATCCTTGTTTGAGAATCTCTCCAAATCCATCCTCTGTCCACTGACTATGATGTCCAAGCACTTTCTAATCAATTCCTGGTCTACAGCCGGCGCCGCCTCTAGGAGCTCGATAGGGCCATATGCCCCTCGCAGTAGTAGGCCCTCAGCAGGGTTTTCCTGAACATCAGAAAGATTTGAGAAATCAGGCATAGAGTCAGAGTGCCCCTGAGCCCTATTGTTGTAATCTTCCAGTAGCTCAAGAAGGTCTTCCCCCCCCGAATCTCCAGAGTCAGCAATAGTATCAGAAATTCTAGCCAGCAGATACAGAAGACCTATCTGCCCCTTGACAGATTTAGGCAGTCTTTTCAGTGTCAGGTAAAATGACCTCGAGGTCCCCTCGAGGAGCTTGTCGTTAAACGAATCTAGCTCAGTCATGATTCCCCCTCATGACGCGCAGGGCATCATACACCTAAGACTCTCGCAATCCAGCTTCAATCAATGCACCAACTAGTACTTGTCCAATTTCAGAAGGATCTCTGGCCACATATATCCCTGCTTTCTCAAAAGCGGCGAATTTCTCGGATGCAGTTCCCTTCCCCCCTGAGATTATTGCACCTGCATGCCCCATCCTCTTTCCCGGAGGAGCAGTCGAGCCAGCCACGAATCCAATTACTGGTTTACTCATATTCTCAGAAACCCATTCTGCGGCCTCTTCTTCAGCAGAACCACCTATCTCTCCAATCATCACCACTGCTACTGTCTCAGGATCCTCTTCAAAGGCGCTTAGACAATCGATGAATCCCGTACCACTAACAGGGTCACCTCCGATGCCCACGCAAGTGGTCTGACCTTCGCCAACACTCATCGTCTGTGCAACCGCCTCGTAAGTTAGAGTTCCAGATTTAGAAACTATCCCAATCCTACCTTTCTTGTGAATGAAAGCGGGCATTATTCCGACCTTGCAACCGCCATCTAATCCAGGAGATATTATGCCGGGACAGTTGGGCCCGATTAGTCTGACCTTTTCGAACTCATTGACTTTGTCTACTGCCCTAATCATGTCCAACGTTGGTATTCCCTCGGTAATACAGACAATCAGCCCGCCACCATTCTCATCGAATGCCTCTGCAGCCTCATGTATCGCAGCGGCGGCAAACCGTGCAGGAACATATATCGCGCTCACATCGGCACCCGTTTCAGATACTGCTTCCTTCATATTGTTGTAGACTGGTACCTGACGACCGTCCAGATCGACCTCTTGACCTCCTTTGCCCGGCGTAACCCCCCCTACGACATTGGTATTGTATCTGACCATTCTAGTCCCATGAAAGGTACCTTGCTTACCAGTAATGCCCTGTATCAGGATTTTACTTTCTTCATCTATCCAGATCGCCATCAACTGTCACCTCCTATCAGGTCTACGATTTTTCTAGCTCCTTCTGAGAGTGAGCTAACGGTGTGTATCGAGATTTCACCGCTATCCAGTATCGCCTTTCCTTCTTCATGATTAGTGCCAGAGAATCGTACTACCAGTGGTACTTCCAAACCCAGCTCTTTGGAAGCTTCAATAACACTCATGGCCACCATATCGCATCGAATTATTCCTCCGAATATATTCACCAAGATTCCTTCAACATTCTCGTCCTCTAGAATAATCTGGAAGGCTGCTGTGATTGACTCTCTGGTGGCACCGCCCCCAATATCTAGGAAGTTAGCCGGCTCCCCGCCGTATAGCTTGATCACATCCATCGAAGCCATAGCTAGACCAGCTCCGTTAACCAGGCACCCTATGTTTCCATCGAGTTTCACATAGGAAAGACCTAGGTCATTGGCCCTAATCTCCACATCCTCTTCTTCAGAGAGATCCCTCACTTCGTCCCTCCAGGGATGTCTGAAGTTGGCATTCTCATCTAGCCCCACCTTGGCATCCAAGGCCACCATAGAGCCATCCTTTGTCCTAACAAGGGGGTTAATCTCTATCATCGAACAGTCCTTCTCAATGAACATGGCGTAAAGGGAATTCAACATCTCAATCATCTGTGTAGATGAAGATCCAGAAAGTCCGAGCGAGTCGGATAGTGAGGCACAATCATCATCACGGAGTCCCAAAGAAGGATCAGCCCAAATTTTATGGATCGCTTCTGGATTGTTCTCAGCCACTTCTTCGATGTCCATTCCGCCCTCTGTCGAGGCCATAACAAGAACAGACTTCCTGTCCCTGTCCACAAGAATAGCTAGATAGAATTCGTGATCAATATCGCAACCCGACTCAATATACATGTTACTGACTATCTTCCCTTCTTTACCAGTCTGTTTTGTTACCAGAAGATTCCCACAAATATTTCTTGAGAACTCCTCAACATCTTCTCTGGAAAAGGCGATTTTAACCCCTCCCTTCATGACCTCCTCCCCCGATTCAGGATTATACAGTATTCCCTTGCCCCTTCCGCCTGCATGAATTTGGCTCTTCACAGCGACAATCTCAGATCCCAGTGAGTCGTACGCCGCAAGTGCGTCTGATACACTCTTGCAGTGAATGCCTTCTTGCACTCTGACTCCGAATTCGCGGAACATTTCCTTTGCTTGGTACTCGTGTATGTTCATGTTACGTCCTCCCCACTCGCACTCTGTCTTTGAAGGATGCGCTAGCTGGAACTCAGTCGGGAACACGAAGCGCTCAAACAGTTTCACCCTGCCCCGCAAGCATGGACGTGCTGGTTCTAGCAGGCGGGTTGGGCACCAGACTGCGCCCACTGACAGAGGGAAGGGCAAAGCCACTCCTGCGCATTCTCGATAAAACCCTCTTAGAAAGAGTGGTGGAATGCGTCCCAGAAGACTTGGTAGATAGGGTAGTGGTGGCGGCCGGCTACGGTCTTGATGAAATTGTACAATTTTCGGAATCGGGAAGTACTCCTTACGATATCTTACTCTCTGTTGAATCAGAGCCACTCGGAACAGGAGGGGCGGTCGCACATGCGATTCCGAAGCTAACTGGAACTGGCCCAGTCATCATACTGAATGGCGACCTAATTTCAAGTGTAGATGTCAGGTCTCTTCTTTCCCACCATCAAAAAACAGGCGCTTTGGCCACCCTATCTCTATGGGAGGTGGAGGATCCCAGCAGATTCGGGGTGTGCGATTTAGATGACTCGGGCATGATTAGGAGATTCCAAGAGAAACCCGAAAGGGGAACGGAGTTTTCCAACCTGATAAATGCTGGATGTTCTATTGTCGAGAGGAGTATCCTCCATTCTCTACCCACTGGAAAGTTTAGCATGGAAAGGGAGGTTTTCCCAGAGATAGCAGAGGCTGGTTCGATGGCTGGGCTTTCCTTCGAGGGATACTTTGTAGATGCCGGCACTCCCTCATCATTCATACAAGCGGCGAGCGCATGCATCCTGAACAATCGTTTCTCAACAGGACGTAGGGAAGGGAACAATTGGTTTGGAGAGGGATCGGTTTCCGAAGGAGTAGTAGAAAACTGCTCAATAGGTCCCGGAGCGGTAGTTTCCCCCCGGGCCAGACTCAGTGATTCAGTAATTCTAGACGGCGCCCACATTGGAGAGGGTGCAATACTCAAATCATGCATCGTAGCCAGGGGCGCTACAGTACCTGCCAATTCCGATGTGTCCAACAAGATCATCGCTGACTAGGCATATTTCGTACTTCCTGCAATATTCATCCATGCTGTATTAGAGATGGAGTTCTTCGCCCCCCTTTATTTTCTCCAACTTAGAACTGAAACATGGGGCTAGTTCAAATCTCCGTGCGCCTTCCCGCAACTATGACTACTCCCTTAATTATCGTCAATTTCAAGACATATCAGGGCGCTCAAGGCCTATCTGCAGAGAAACTGGCACTAACCATGGAGTCAATAGACACCAATGCCAGACTAGTGGCGGCCGTTTCAGCTCTGGATATCTCCAAGGTAGTTGATGCGGCTCCGGATCTAGAGGTCTGGTGCCAGCACCTGGATCCAATAGGTTTCGGCTCCAATACAGGGTGGCTCCATCCGGAGACTGCTATTTCCAGAGGTGCTAAGGGGACCTTGATAAATCATGCAGAGCACAAGGTTAGCCTCGAGCATGTTGCCATGCTATTGGATCAAGTCCCAGAAGACTTCGAGGTATGTGCTTGCGCAGCCGATATTGACGAAGCCAAGTCTCTGTCCGCATTGGTGCCTAACTACGTAGCGGTGGAACCTCCCGAGCTAATCGGGGGGGACGTCTCAGTCACATCTGCAGATCCTCAAATTGTATCTGACACGGCTTCAGCAGTTAGGGAAGCCAGTGAAGAGGTCAGGGTCTTATGTGGTGCAGGAATCAAGTCCGGACTCGATGTTTCGAGAGCCATCGAACTCGGTGTTAGTGGAGTTCTGCTGGCCAGTGGTGTGACTAAGTCTCCAAACCCAAAAGAAGCGCTCGAGGATCTAGTCTCTCTTCTCTGAGGGGTTACTGAAAGTGGTGACCAGATAGCCTATGACGACCAATGACAGTAAATATGCAGTGAAGTTTAGTTCAGCCAAACTCTGTATTGTAAATGCTAGAATGTAGTGTATTGACATTACTCCCAGAAGGACCATATGAATAATATGAGAACCATTCAATCTTGGATCAATGAAGTCGTAGAAGTAGATGCCCGATCTTCTTGCATTGAATGCCGAAAATAGGACGTAAGCACAACAGAATATGACTGGATATGGAATATGCCAAAGACTCAATGAAATATCAGAAACCGCCATTTCAACGAGGATGAAAATTACATTCCCATTGTGCATAAGCTGACTGTCCCACTTGAAATAATGAGTGATATTATCCCCTCTCTTATTGGCTTCAGGTATCAGCATGTAGGTTACGGTAACTGTCACTAGAAATGCCGATGCTATTGCAGAGGAGAAAAGTGCGGGTACTAACCAGACCGCCCATTCTCCCAATTCCCAACCGTAGTGAACTGACCAAGAGGAGTATGACGATACAGCAAAGTAGACTCCCATTAATGTGAAGCTCCACATTGTAAATGCAGACATTCTCGTAGTTCCAGTAATCTTCTTCGGACCATATGATTTTGTCTCATAATCTAGAAGGTTGTAGGTCATGCCTTTTGGATCTAGAACTATTGATGCGATAGTGGAGAAGCAAACTAGGGATACGGTCGCCCTGAAAACGGCAATCCCTGGAGTGGAAATTTTTTCAGAAGAGGATATGCTAGAAATTGAATTATCAGAGAAATTATCTCCCATGTAGATCAAAAGTAAGGATAGAGCGAGTACTATCCCGACCAGTGAGAAAGTGGTCCACGAACGATCAATATCAGAGTACTCCCTGACTCCCGCCATAAAGTTCCATTGATACACCAGATATCAATTATGCGCCTGATTGTTTGTTTACATCACAATGACTTTCCATAAATCAATCATGATCTAATCGATGCGCCCCAAACAATGCCTTCTGATGCCAGCCACTATCTCACGAGACTATTTTATCAATTCCAGTTGACAGAATTACTTATGGGGAAAAAACGAGTTGATTACTAACAGAATCGAAAAAGACGATTTCTAGCGAAAAACAACTACTGCTTCGCTCTTTTACGAGCGGCCTTTCTCCTTCTCAGCTTCTTCTTACGCCACTTCCAGCGCTGCTGCCCTCGCTTCTTCCAAGCGCGGGAACCCCTCTTCATGGGCCCGGCCGACCTACTGCCCGTATATGAGCGATTCGTGAGACAAGCCAAATAATGGCGGGCGATACAGGATTCGAACCCGTGTCACCGGCTTAGAAGGCCGGGATGATATCCAGACTACACTAATCGCCCGTACTGTCGCGCACGCACCAATTAGATGAACCCTACTTTCCAGATTTTGAGAAAGGCCTAGCGCACTTGGGGCACCTTACAGGCTTTGTTACCCTCTTTCTCTCCCAAGAATGACCGCAATTTCCACAAATCCACTGCCTTTCAGGCAGACTCGACAGTACCTCTTCCCTGATTCCTCTCAACACTGGTGAATCTCTCAATCGTGGGGCCGGTGCAACTTCTGCAACAATGTCCGAGTGAGCCCCATCATGATCTAGAAATCCAGCAGCATGAAGTAGCTCGTGTGAAAGTGTGTGTAGGTAGAGTGCATCATCGCCCTTCAAAATTGGATTAATCCCAATGGAGACTTTACCAGGGGGCAAACCCAGTCTTTTCCTCCTGTATATCTCATGATGGTCGCATTCAAATCTTGTAATGCCCAAACGAGAGTCGCCCTCGTCCAGCCATTTCGTATCTAGTTCGAGATCTATGAATCTTAGGAACGGTGCGTCCTTTCCTACCAGCGCAGCTCTGATGTCATCAAGCAACTTTTTCGGAATCTCCGGTTCTCCAACCATGCTGAGTCTGTATGCTCCTCTTGTCCATTCTCCTTAAATGGACCTAGTTAGTCGCCTGCTTATTGGGCGTGTGGCGCAGCTTGGAAGCGCGCTTCCTTGGCATGGAAGAGGCCCCGAGTTCAAATCTCGGCACGTCCACCATTCTAGCTAACCACTGAATCAAATATGTTCATATCACTGAACATTCGCTAATCTGATTCAGAAATATTGAGTTAATTTATCAATAATATGGAATATAAATATAGAATAATTATCAAACGTTCATTAATTACTATTAAATATGAATATATTCTTAGAAATTGATAATTTTACTGCACATACCTTCAATTAATAAACCGTCTATTTTTCCAGCAGTGATATGGCAACTAAGTCAAAATTGGAGTACATCTGGTTAGATGGATACGAACCGACGCAGAATATGAGAAGTAAGACATTGGTCAGGGAAAATTTCTCGGGCAAAGTGGAGGACTGCCCAATGTGGTCATTCGATGGATCCTCTACAAAACAAGCCGAGGGAGGGGATTCAGATTGCTTGCTGAAGCCAGTGACTATTTTTCCAGACCCTCAGAGAATCAACGGTTATCTCGTGATGTGTGAAGTTTTGAATGCAGACGGAACTCCCCATCACAGTAATGGCAGGGCTACGATCGAAGAAGATGATGACGATTTCTGGTTCGGGTACGAACAAGAGTACTTCATCATGGATGTAGATACTCAACTCCCGCTGGGTTTCCCTGTAGGGGGATACCCCGGCCCCCAGGGTCTGTACTACTGTTCGGTAGGGGGCAAGAACACGCATGGAAGGGATCTCGTTGAAGAGCATGCCGATTTGTGCTTGGAAGCGGGCATCAACTTTGAAGGAATCAACCAAGAAGTTGCGTGCGGACAATGGGAATTCCAGATTTTCGCCAAGGGGGCCAAACAGGCAGGCGATGAACTGTGGGTGGCACGATATCTCCTTGACAGGCTGACTGAGAAATATGGGTACTACATCGAATATCACCCCAAGCCCATCAAGGGAGATTGGAACGGATCTGGAATGCATGTCAATTTCAGTGACGGTAGAATGAGGGATGAAGGTGGAGAAGCTCTATTCACCGAAATTTGTGAAGCCTTCGGAAGGAATATCGATGCACATATGTCAGTCTACGGGGCTCACAATGAACAGAGGTTGACCGGCCTGCATGAGACCCAGTCGATAGATCAGTTTTCTTACGGCGTTTCCGATCGTGGTGCGTCTATCAGGATCCCAATTGGTACAATCGAGGATGGCTGGAAAGGCCGTCTCGAGGACAGAAGGCCAGCCTCAAACGGCGATCCCTACAGGATTGGTGCTGTAGTAATTACCACTACTAAGTCATCATACTAGATAGTATTCTGACTACCTCGTCCGCACATCCCCAAGAGAGGGTCACTCCAGCCCCGCCATGCCCATAATTGTGAATCACCTTTTTGCCCGAAGGCAACCTCTCTATTTCGAGCCTTACCTCTTTCCTGGAAGGGCGCAAGCCAACGGAAACGCCCACTACCTTACTTCTGTCAAGCTCAGGCCAGAGCGACTCACATTTACGCAATATCAGTTCAGTATCCTCGTCTCTAATATCCTCATCCCAGTCTCCTCTCTGAGCCGTGCCTCCGAGAACTGTCACATCCCTTCTAGGAATCGTATAAATCAGAGATTCAGGACGCTGATCAAACCTTCCGAATCCTGGATCTTGTGTGGTGTACACAATTTGTCCCCTCACTGGCTCCAAGCTATGGTCGTCACACAGCTCCTTCCCACCAAGGCCACAGCAATTCACCACATACTGCCCAGGCAACTCTGTGATCTGCTGAACGTGTCTCGTAATCATCTCCCCTCCAAGTTCGATGAATCGGCGTTCTAGCCAGGGCATATACAGATGCATTTCTATGACCGGAGCCTCAATCTCCCAGCCAAATGAGTATCCAGGAGCAATCTCATCTTTCTCAAGAATCCTGAAGTGAGGAATATCATTACTCCACCCAGGAGGTTCGCATTCCTGCTCTAAGTACTCCTTTCCCAATCGCATTGTTATGCATGACACCCCCTCTTCCTCACTCAATCTGACTAGCTCATCAAAAGTCTCTGCTGACCATCTGTTGGTCTTTTTCAGAGGCTCCACTAAGAACGGATACCACCAAGCAGCAGCAGTATCTGAAACTGTATTAGGAGACGAGTACCGTGAAAAAATCTTCACCTTGTACCCCGCTTCCAGAAGTCTAATTCCCGTACTGAGTCCAGATACACCCGCACCAATCACGGACACATCTGCCATCGAGCCCCTTGTTCCCACACAACTTCGTCGGTGAATAACCTCATGAGTATACCGCTAGTGGAACCGTTATGCCGAAGATTAGGAGGCCATCAAAAGGTTGGTGGCGTCCGAAAAGATACAAGAAAATCTTCAGGAGGCAGACGAAACTTAATCCTAGCGAGAAGGGACTCCCTCCCTGTCCTTCGTGCGGGGAGTGGAGCATGCAAAGGGATAGCGTCAGAAACGAACTTTTCTGTGGCCTGTGTGGAACAGTAGTGTGATTCGCCAAGTCAATATGTGATGCCTCTTACGAGATATGTCGCAGTGATGAGGAACCGCACCGGGTGCACTAGGCATCAAGAGTGATGGGCGATCTGAGCGACACTAAAGGTAAGTGACAATTAATGCCATTGTATTCCACATTGCATGTGCAACAATTCCCGGGATTAAGCTACCCGTCCTAATTCTGATCCAACCATAAATCACGCCTCCTATTGTGGCCATTCCAATGATGTATGGGTCAAGATGAACTAGCCCGAAGAGTAATGAGCTAAGCAAAATAGCAGGCCATTTCCCATGAATCCGGTTGATCGAGTCTAGAATGTATCCCCTGAATAGAAGCTCTTCGTATATTGGGGTCAGGATACAAATTGAAATGAAACTTAGAACTAAGGCGGAACTGGATGATTCCCAAGACGTACCGCCCGGAAGTTCTGGTATTGAAGGTTCACCGAACATGGCTACAAACATCACTCCGTAAATCAGTACCAGGATATTGTCTACAATCATAGCAAACACCGGTACGGCCAATCCAACTGTCAAGCCCCTCTTCAACGTTCCAAAACGAATTAATTCCCTAGTCCTTTCAAGACTTCCATCTACGTAAATGAACAACAGTGTCATCGGGATCAAAATTATTCCAATGACAATCGATCCTATCGAGAAAGCCGGACCTTCTCCAACTCCTGCAATCATCAAAAGGATGAATATGGCCAATCCTCCAATGAATAGAACTGCCATCCAAGATACAAGAAATGACAAAATAACCGCCCAGGAGGTTATTTTACTGTTGCTGACTCCTTCTGATGAGTAGTCAATGAACGGCTCAGGAGGAAAAACCGGTTTCATGGTGAAGAAATTAATGAATGCCCTCTGAGGCACACTCCCTTCTCCTCGCATGACATGTGGGAATAGGTCGCATTATTCACATATTCCCCAATAGGCAGTCCCGCCTCTCAATCTAGGGAATCATTCTTGACCAGTGGACCTCCGAAGTCGTACGGTTGTATCATGGTCGATATCTCTGATGACCAGATGATTTCGCTGGTTCTGGTGGCCTGTTTAATGATAATCAGCAAGGCAAGGGATATGCTTGACAATGGCGGCATTGTAGCCGCACTAACCGTCGGACTTACTGTTTCACTGGCAGGTCACTGGACATGGCTAGTGATCCTAATGTCCTTCCTAGCGCTAGGCTCCAGTGCTACTAAATGGAAGTTTGAGGAGAAGATGGCAATATCTCTTGCCGAGGCTAATGAGGGACTAAGAGGGTGGCGGAACGTTCTGGCCAATGGCGCCGCTCCGATGGCAGTATCCATCATTCACTGGCAACTACCGGGTACTGGTTGGGACTATCTGGCCCTGTCTTCATGTGTCGCAGTGGCCTGCTCAGATACCCTCGCATCAGAAATAGGGTCACTCGATACTAGAACTAGGAGCATCATCAATCTCCAAGCCGTGCCTCAAGGAACCAATGGCGGGATGTCCCCTACGGGCACATTGGCCGCCGTGGCAGGAGCACTTTCAATAGCTCTAGTTTCGGCCCTTTTCTCTTCTCAGCAGGAATATGAGATATCACTACTGACCTTGATTATCGTGGTGTCATCAATCGGTTGGTTGGGTTGTCAGATAGACTCACTATTGGGGGCACTATTGGAGAACGATGGATATGTGGGAAAGCACACAGTGAATCTACTAGCAACCTCCTCTGGAGCGGTACTCGCAGTTCTGTTTACCAATCAGTTCCTGTAGGAACTGTTAGCCGTTGGGTTTGAACACCACCCCCTGTAGCGAGGGTCATGTCAGATGGCGTGCCCAACTCGAGGGTTATGATTCCTCTGGCATTATTCATGCTTTCAATAATGATGTGTTCTCCTCTGGTATCAAGTCAGTCTACAACAGGGCCCGAGGGGCCAGGAGAAAGCTGGGAACTCCCCACCGAGCACAATCTTTTCCTAAAGGGGGATCTAAGCGACCCCTTCCTAGATAGGAATTGGTCCAAGCTTACAGGCGAGCCCTTGGGCAGAGCAGAGTTCACCAAGTCTAGCTCTGCCCTTTCACCCAATCTGATTGATATCCAATCGGCACCTCTCTCAGAGTCACTGAGATTTGAAGGAAACGTCACAGTGAAACTTTTTGCATCTCTGGAGACCACAAATGATGCCTGCCGACTCTCCAATGTACTTCCCGGTTCTGCTGGTTCAGAGACGTCATTCATTGTTTGGCTTAGCATGGGATCAAACCCTGTTTTGACTCAGGTTTCATCAAACTCTCTTGCAATGGAGGAATCTTTCGGTATGGCCCATGAGTTCACAGTACAGGCTAATGATGTAAACGTCTCATTATCATCAGGGGACATGATTTCATTGAGAGTAGACGTGCAACATGAATGCATTCAAGGAGGCGTTCTTTGGTGGGGTTCATATGATGCAGGCTCGAGAATAATCCTCGATGGGGACATCTTAGATCCTTCATTAGAAGTGAAGATAGACTCCAATAGGATGGCTAGGGTACAGTTCACTCCACTTTCTCCTTGGGGGGAGTCAGACTTTGACTGGCAGGTTATGGAGATAGTAGGCCCTATGGACTGGGACGAAATGGTCCACGGTAATGGCGACGAAGATCAGAGATTAGATCACTTTGAGATTCCTCATACTACGATGGTAGGGGAGGCAAACCGGTCTGTTAGGGCATGGTCAGCAGACAAGCCCCTGTCCCCTGGAAAATATATGGTTGATGGATGCTTCGTCCTTACTGATCAGGAGCCAAGTAGTACCTGTCATTCGATCGGGATGCTGAGATTCGAGGTTCTTGAAGATCCCGAGCCCCTCCTAGGAAGCTCATGGGCCGTCTTCATGATTCCCCTGTCTATGATATTGTGGATATTCTTCTCAATTCGCGAAGCAACACTTCCCCTGATGGCTTACTTGGTTATCATCCTCCTTGCTATTTCAGTACTGGGGCCGGCTTCACAACTGCCGAACATAGATCCAGAGTCCGAGGGAGGAAGGGGAGCTGCTCCCTCATTCGTTTTATTGTCCCATAGCTCCGATCAGGTCTCTGTATCCCTAGCAGATCTCATGGATGGTTCTGATGCCGTGGTAGTAGGTTTGTTCCAATCTGGATCTCCATATGCAGAGCATCAGAGAGGGGACTTCGAGTCAGCCAAAATAATTCTAGACTATGACGTCAAGTTCGTCCAGATAGCAACTGGAGGGGAACTTTCAGCAGTAAATCTAGATGGACATGCGCTTTCTATCAACGAATCATGGCCATTACTCATGGACGAACCAGACTCCAGTACAGGCTTAGCATTTCCAAGCGGGCCAACAGATGCAGTGATAGTTATTGATCCAGCTGGCTTCATCTCATCTTGGAGTCCCGGAACAATGGCTCCGAACGAGATTAGTGATGCCGTCGAATCGGGCCTCAAAGGATCTGGAAATGGCCCTTATGACTTAATCTCGATGATAATATCTACGGCACTAATACCGCTAGCTATCCTAGGACTTCCTACCACGAACAGGAGAGAGGATGAACCCGGAAAGGGAATGAATCCATTCCTGGGGGTAATCATGACTACTGCGGCGGCCTCTCTAGGATTCGCAATCTGGGCTATTCCTGTGTCTGTAATGGCGTCTCTTGGGTTCTCTTCGTCGTGGCTTCTGATTGAGATTGCTCTGTCCATAGTACTAATCTATCATGGACTTTCGACTCTACTAAGAGGGTCGATTCTCGAGATAGAGAAACTATCTCCCATTGCATACTCAAAGTTGCCGACTGCTTACAGGGAATGGAGGGGGCAAAGTGACTTCACCAGGGACGCATATCTGGGACTCTGGCTAGCATGGCTTTCATGGCTCAGAATGCCATACCTAATCCCACAAGGAATAGGATCTATTGCAAGATCAGGGCTACTTGGGACTTTTTCATCTGTGCTAGTACTGATTATATTCCTTATATCAGCTGGAATAACAGTATCAATTATTCGAGCTATAGCCTCCTCGTTTGGAAAGACATCATTCCTCCTTGGTCAGATGAGCAAGGGCATCAGACCCAGGGCATGGGGACTAGCCTCATCGATGATGGGACTCTGGATGCTAACAAGCCTGGTCGTACTGATATTGCAAGTGGGCGTATGAGCCATTTCTTGAGCCGTCGTGACCGAGAGCATCATAAGAGCGGGGCCCTACGGAAGGTCACTCCTACGGGGGTATAGTATAACCTGGTAGTACCGCGGGCTCCAGTTGCAC
>CESQ01027194.1_pt1 | contig 14621 bp, 13 predicted proteins | sample 361401 | NCBI WGS metagenome assembly CESQ01 (sample SAMEA2622119, study PRJEB7988) | marine metagenome | isolation source: saline water (ENVO:00002010), including | reverse complement strand
AGATTATTTCTTTCTACGGTTGGATAAGTAAATATTTTTGTATCCTGAGCTCTTGGAGGAATACGTTTAGCGTATGGAATTTCTCCAATTTTTCCATCAGTTTTCCACCTCCAAGCGTGGAAAGGACATTCGATACATTCTCCATTAACAATACCTCCATGACCAAGGTGAGCTCCCAAGTGGGGACAATATGCATCCAACATACTAATTTCACCTGACTCAGTTCTAAAAAGTACTTGGTCTTGGCCAAAGTAGCGAACTGCCTTTACGTCACCAGGATTAAGCTCATTAGAATAGTCTACGACATACCAACCAAATGGTATTTGCAACATTGAATATCTACTTTTTTCTAACATGATTTGTGGTACTTTTCGTTAATTCTCATTATATATTTAATTTAAGAACTTTTTTAGCGTTTCCTCCCAAAAATAATGGCCAAACATCCTCATTAAAAGGCACATTATCCATTTCAGTGAAAATTTTATCTAAAGATAGGCCCATTGGGAAATACCCTGCATACATGATTTTATTTTTTCCTCGAGTATTTGCAAAATTTATAATATCTTTCGGATAATGCTTTGGAGAAAAAGCACTTGTTGAATAATATAAATTAGGATATTTGAGCATTAACTTACAAGCTAGAGCTGTCCATGGTTCAGCTCCATGTCTCATAACAAATTTGAGTTCTGGAAAATACCAACAAACCTCATCAATCAATTCAACTTTTTGAGGAGCCATCGGGATTCTTGGACCAGGAACTCCCACACAACAAAAAAAAGGAATATCTAATTCAACACACATCTCATATATTGGATGCCATTTTTTATCATTGATTGCAACTTGAGGGTACATACCTGAAGGGAATGCACTTACAGCTTTTATGCCATAAGTTTCATAATGCCTTTTTATGTTTTCAGCCTCATTCTCTATATTTGGATTCACAGGAAGATCAAAAAAGAATCTATCGCTATGATTTTTTGCAGCCTCAATTTTAACTTCTGATTTCTCGTGAAATCCTATCATTGCTTGATTAATATAAAATTTATCCATTTGTTCAATTGTGTATTGGATAAAATCATCATGAGAGCCTGTTTCAGGAATATCCTTAAACATGTATTGAGCTGGCATTTTAAACATAGATTTGGATTCCTCATCTCGAAGCAGAGGCTCCATGAATGTATACCAATCAGATCTATCCTCTTGTTCAGGTATACCAAGCATTAGATCAATAGTATGTATAGATTTATTAATTGCCATTGTTAAAGTTTAAACAATTATTGCTTATAAAATCCTAATTTTAAAAAAAGCAGGGAATAATTAATCTGAAGCTTGACGAAAAAAAATTACTTGATACTCATCAAGACATAAATTCACCACCATTCACATCCAAGTTAGCTCCGGTGATTACTTTTGCAAGATCAGAAATTAAAAATAGTGCTGCATTGGCACAGTCGCTATCATCAGGGATTATCCCAAGCGGAATATCTTTTGTAACTCCATCAATAACTTCACTTGGTTCAATACCCATTGAGTCTGCGGTAAAATTTACATACATCTCAACAGGAGGACCCCACATCCAACCCATATAAACCGAATTAACTCTGATTCCTTTTGGACCTAATTCTTTTGCAAGGATTTTTGTTGCTGTTGAAAGTGCACCCTTTGATGCTGCATAGCCACCTTGAGTTGGTAAAGGTTTTTTTGTGATAAGACTATTAATCATTACAATCGCACCTTGATTATTTGGAACCATTTCTTTGACTGCTGCCATAGTTAAGTTCATGGTGCCAAAAAAATTTGTATTCATGGTGTCATGCCAATCTTGAAAGTCAGAATCTACGATTTCTTTAAAATCTCCTGCACGGTATGCACTATTTATTAGTCCATCAAGTTTTCCATACTTTTTAACTGTTTCATTTACCAAATTTTGACAATCTTTTTTATCAGTAATGTCACATGGAATTGCAATGACTTCTGATTTTTCTCCAATTTCATCTTGAAGCTTATTTAATAACTCAGTTGATCTAGCAGCAATTGCAATTTTTGCACCTTCTCTTGCTGCGCCATAAGCTAGCTCTTGACCTAATCCTGGTCCAATTCCTGAGACAATTACAACTTTATCTTTTAGTAACATTTTTACTTCCTACTTTATATATTGATTTATATATTCACTGAAGTTTTCATCTATGAAAGAATTATCTAAATTAAATTCTTCAAGTGAATATTGATGTGCGCCCATTTCATGTTGATTTTCTTCTTTCCATGCTTTCATAGCATTTTCAGCTTGGTCAGTAAAATCTTCTTCAATAAAATTATAAACCTCTGTCATTTCTGAAATTGGGTCCTTAATCATTTTATTAAATTCTAAATCAAGAAAATTTTCTTTATTTAATTTGCTTATTTTCATACAGTGATTTAGTACCTTGGCAAGTTTATTTGCCCAGTGATGACCAATTTCCTCTTTATCATAAGAGTTAGAAATTGGTTCAAATAAATTTGCACACATTGAACAAAATGAAGGCACAGTTTTATATGGATCTCTATGTGTCTGGATAACTTTTGAATCAGGAAATACAAGCAGTAATTTATCAATAAAGCCTAAATGATGTGGAGATTTTAGGACCCATCTTTTATTTTCTCTGCCTGGATTTTGCCACTGAAGGTATTGAAGCATTTTTTTTAATTGATTGTAGGCGTGAATATGATCTTGAGATTCAACCCAATTTGAATAAGATGGAAGTCGCATAAATGATTCTGGCACCGTGCTAAAAAAAGTGTGCTCCAATAATAAAATTTCTTCATCGGCTCCCTTGTAATCCCATGGATGAATAGTTAATGCATCTGGCGAAGCTTGCATGACAGCCTCAACTTCAGCTTTACCCATTTCCATTCTATCTTTGGGATTGCCTCTTTGTTCTCCTTCAAGCATTGCTGGATATCTACCTTCCCACCAAAGCATTGCAGTATGATTTGGATCCGACGCTAGTAGCCTATGAGTCATAGTGCTTCCTGTCCTTGGAAGACCCACAATCACTACTGGCGACTTGATTTCCTCCTCCAAAATTTCTGGATTTTCTTTAAATGCATTTTCAATTCTTAGTATATTGGCCAAAATTCCAATTAATCTGTGTTTTTGTGCCTCAACACCAATTTCATTCAAATCAGCCTCCTGGTTTATTGAACTGATCAATGCTTCAAATCCATCCATAAATAATGGATTACCAAATTTTTCTAAACCAGTTTGATTTTTAGCTTCATTTATTATTTCCGTTTGATTCAACATTAGTTTATCTCGATAGATTCAATTTTCTTTATTTTAACCTCGGGGATGGGGTTACTGCTTGAACCAATCCATCTCAAGAGCATTGCACCATTATTTCTACCTTCTGTAATAAGGTTATTTTTTACATTAATTGGAGAGTGACTGACAGTAATAATAATTGAGTTATCATCCTCAAGAGTTGCAGATGCATTATTAATATGTATAGGATAATGTCGGTAATCTAGAGATTCCATCCAGTAATTTTCTAATTGAAAATTCCAATACTCACATTCTGGAATATCAGTTGTTATTTGCATGCATTCATCATTATTGAAGTCATAGTATCCATGTAAATAACAAATTTTAGGATCTCCACCAGCTGCTTGAAAAAAGCTTTGATCGCCTAGAGGAAGAGAGTTTTTATGATTAAGTTTAAATTCTTTTACCCACTTTAAAAATGTAGACGCTGTCCCACTCACAAATGCTAGAGTTTGATTGAGTTGGTCATTAAGTTTTTCTGTTGTTAAAAGTTCAGGGATGGGAGCTAAAGCTACATTTTTAATGTTAATTTTTGCATGAGTTTGTTTTATTCTATTTTTATAGGTTTGACGCACAATAAGCATGTTTGCATTTTTGGGCATAGGTAAATAATTTTTAGGAGTTTCATCGCCTCCAAGATAAAGAATAAAATCTCCAGAATTTTCTATCTCCATATCTCTCATATCAATTTCACCTAAAGAGAGCATAGTTCCATCTTTACTGTACCTGTTTTCTTTGATTCCAAAACTTAAATAATCTAGTTCACCAATGTTTCCATATATTTCATAGGCTTGCTCACCATCAATGTTTGCATTTAAATAAATATTATCTGGATTATCAGCACCTATTTTTGCAGTTTCGTGAGAGAGATTATAGAAAGATGGTGAAGTTGGATTTGAATGTTCCAAATTCATTTCTAATGACAGGCGCATCAATCTAAGTAAATATCTGTATCCTTCAGCTTGATCAATTTCACTAAGGGATGATTCCGATTCAATAATAGATCCAACATCTTTTAAGTTGTCACAGAAAGCATCCCATTTTTGTTTAAATAAATCTGCCATATTTTTTCTTTGTAAATAATTAAATTTATATTATGGTTGATGTTTAATCAATGAATAAAAAATAGAATGCCAAAGCCACAAGAGAGAGATTTAGATCAAACAAAGGTTATATTTACAAAATGGCTTGAATCCAAGTTAGTTGATGCCACCGACTTAAATGTTGAGTTATTAGGTGGTCCAGAGAATACGGGATTTTCAAATGAAACATTAAGTTTTAATGTGGAATATAAAACAGAAGAAAAGCAAATTAAAACCGGCATGGTTCTAAGGTTTTATCCCGAGGGTTTTTTTGTTTTCCCTGATTACGATATTCATAAACAATATTTAATTATGCATAAGTTGGCTGATCATGATGTCAAAGTTCCAAAAGTTCTTTGGTATGAACCTAGCGATGATATTTTTGGCACATCATTTTACGTGATGGAAATGGCTCAAGGTGATGCGCCCTCTGATAATCCTCCATTCCATCAAGAAGGCTGGGTTGCAGACTCATCGGAAGAAGTTAGAGAAAATATTTGGTGGGGATGGGTTGAGCAAATGGCCAAAATTCATCAAGTAGATATAACAAGTGGCGATTTTGAATTTCTTAATAGACCAAAACTCTCAGAGGATTATCTTGATCAAGAATTAAATTATTATTTTGATTTTCATGAGTGGGCCATGGATGGCGAAGCTCATCCAGTTGCTGATGAGGCACGTGAATGGTTAAAAGCAAATAAACCATCGCCTAATCAAGCTTCTATATTATGGGGAGACTGTAGGTGTGCAAATATTATGTATACCTCTGATGGAAAAGTTTCTGCTGTTTTAGATTGGGAAATGGCTGCTCTAGGTGATCCATGTATTGATCTCGCATGGGGGATAGCTATTGATGATTGTAATTCAAAAGGAGTTCATGTTGACCGTCTAAGCGGTTTTCCTGGTCCGGTTGCAACAATAGCTAAATGGGAAGCTCTAACAGGTTTTAGTGCAGAAAATTTTGATTATTATTATATTTTGGCTCTATACAAATTCACTGTGATAATGGTTAAAGTTGTCCGTAAATTGGAGCATTATGAAATGATGCCGCTAGGCATGAACGCGCACATCAATAATCACGTAACACCAATGCTAGAAGCAAAACTTAAGGAACTCTAATGGCTATTTTTTCTATTTCAAAATCTGAAACTGGTCAAAAATTATTAAGCTTACAAAGTCCAGTTGATCTGTCCCACATTGACACCTATGAATGCACATCTTCTGAAGATATTTCAAAAATTATGACGCAGGCAAAAATTGCACAAAGTGAATGGAAAAAAACATCCCTCAAAGAGCGAGTTGAATTAATGCATAAAGTTGCTGATGTTGTTATCCAGCAACAGGATAGAATCATGGAAGTTGTTATGAGGGAGACAGGTAAGCCCCAACAAGAGGCTATGGCAATGGAAGTTTTTTCAGCTGTAGACTCATTGGTTTTTTATGCAAAAAGAGCTAAAAAATGGTTATCTGATAAAAAAATAAAAATGCATGGACCCATGCAGTTTTTAAAAAAAACAATTATTACCTACAAACCTAGAGGGGTAGTTGCAGTTATTACTCCTTGGAATGGACCATTCATCTTATCAATTAATCCTGTGATTCAAGCTGTTTTATGCGGTAATAGTGTTGTTGTTAAACCTTCTGAAGTAACACCAATGTCTGGGGCTTTGGTTGAGGAGATATTTGCATTGGCAGAAGCTCCAGTTCATTTAGTTCAAACTGTAATTGGAGATGGTGAAACAGGCGCTGAATTAATTGATCATGGTCCTGATAAGGTATCTTTTACTGGAAGTGTTGCTACAGGCAAGAAAATTGCTACCAAATGTGGAGAGATGTTAATTCCTTATAGTCTAGAATTGGGTGGCAAAGATGCAATGATCGTTTGCTCAGATGCAGATGTTAAGGACGCAGCCAGTGGGGCAGTTGTAGGTTCATGTATGAATGCTGGTCAGTATTGCTGCGGTACAGAAAGAATTTATGTCATGGATGATATATACGATGAATTTGTCGATGAAGTTGTTTCTATTACAAAGACATTAATCCAATCAAATGATTGTAAAGGTGATGTTGGCCCAACTTTTTGGGATAAACAAATAGAAATAATTGAGGATCATGTAAAAGATGCAATAGATAAAGGGGCAAAAGTTCTTGTTGGAGGAAAACGCAATCCTAATTTTGATGGACTATATTTTGAACCAACGGTTTTGACCGAAGTAACTCATGAAATGAAGATAATGAAAGATGAAACCTTTGGACCTATTATTTCAATAATGAAAGTAAGCTCTGAAGAGGAGGCTTTAATGCTAGCCAATCAATCTCATTATGGATTGAATGGGAATGTATGGACCAAAGATTTAGTTAAAGGAAAAAAATTAGCACAATCTATTGAAACAGGAGCATGTTCTGTTAACGACATGGCAATGAGCTATGGTGTTAATGAGGTTCCTTTTGGGGGTGTTAAAGAAAGTGGTTTAGGAGTGGTTAATGGAGAGGAGGGCTTACTAGCATATGCCCATGCCATGCCAATCATTATTGGAAAGAAATCAGCATCTGCATATCCTTATACAGATAAATCTTTTGAGCAACTAAAAGGTGCACTTAAGATTTTCTGGGGAAACAGATTAGTAAGAAAATTATTTGGCTAAAATTTTATTTGGGTTTAGCAACTTCAAGATAGCTTGGCTTTTCTCCACCTCCATGAACGTCTAAAGATGCGCCTGTTACCCATTCTGAAAGATCTGAGACAAAGAATAAACACGCGTTTGCAATATCAGATGGTTTACCCATTCTTTTCATGGGAATGGTTTTAGCAATTTTATTCATTTCTTTTTTACTTCCGTAATGAATTATTGAATTATCAGTCTCAATATAACCAACTACTACACTATTTACTTTTATTTTTGGAGCCCATTCAACTGCTAAAGTTTTTGTTAGATTTACAAGTCCGCCTTTTGCTGCGCCATAAGCAGCACTTCCAGGAGTTGGTCTATTAGCTGTAACACTTGAAATATTAATTATGTTGGAAACACTTTTTTGTTTGATCATAATTTTTGCAAATCTTTGGCTTACATTTAATGGAGCGGTCAGATTTAAATCAATTATGGCCTCATGAAACCTATTTGATGCTGTCAAGGAATTTACTAACGGAGCACCTCCAGCATTATTAATTAATGCATCGATAGATTTTGTATTGGTTTTAATATTTTTTACTGCAGCATCTATAGAATTAATATCTCTGATATCACATTCTACGAATATAGCTTTATTTCCTTTTGCCTGTATTAATTTTTTAGGTTTTTGTCTTGCAAGAATAAAGACTGCTGCATTATGCCTTAAAAAGGTCTTAGTTATTTCAGCTCCAATACCTCTGGTTCCCCCAGTCACTACTATTGATTTATTTTTAAGATTTATCATTCTCAACTTTATTAGTTTACCGTAATTATAAATTATGAACCGATAAGTAAAATTAACAAATTTTTCTTTTTTATCAGCAATGACTTGTAAATAAATTTGTATAATAGTTTTCAATAATAAATAGGAGAATTTCAATGAAAATAGCTATTCTTGGTGGAACTGGCTCACTGGGCAAGGGTTTGGCTTCAAGATGGATAAAAGCTGGTCATGACATATTAATTGGAAGCCGTGATTTAGGTAAAGCTCAAGAATCTGCAAAGGGACTAAATTTACCCACTTCCTCGGGCATGTTAAATGAAGATGCTGCAAAATCTTGTGAGCTTGCTTGTTTAACTGTTCCATTTGCACACCAAGAAAATACTTTGAAAAGTATAGGTAATGCACTAGATAAAAAAATAATGATAGATGCCACAGTTCCCTTAATGCCTCCAAAGGTAATGCGCGTCCAATTACCTCAAGAGGGGTCAGCGGCTTTGAAAGCTCAGTCGATTCTTGGTGAAAACACAATTGTAGTTTCTGCATTTCAAAACATTTCAGCTGAATTGTTGCAAACGGATGCTGATATTGAGTGCGATGTATTAGTTGCTGGCGATTTTATAGACGCTAGAAGCACGGTAATATCTCTTGCAGAGGATGCTGGTTTGACTGCATGGCATGCTGGACCATTATGTAATTCAGCAGCAGCAGAGTCATTAACTTCAATTTTAATTGCAATTAATAAGAAACATTCACTCGCACACTCTGGTATTAAGATTACCGGACATTAAATACTGGATAAATTATCAAATCTATTAATCTCAAAGCGCTAGAGACTATTCCGCTGATTCAACCAGGAGATAACTTATCTCAATTAATCATAGACTCTGTTAAAAAGGAATCGATTGATATTAATGATGGTGATGTTTTTGCAATAGCTCAGAAAGTTGTTTCAAAATCAGAAGATAGATACCTAGATATTTCTAATATTCCTCCCTCAAAAGAAGCTGTAGAATTATCTAAAAAACTTGCAAAAGAACCAAATTTTATTCAGGCAATATTAAACGAATCAAAAAAAGTTGTTAGATATAGAATGGGGGTATTAATTGTTGAACATAAGCTTGGATTTATTCATGCCAATGCAGGCATTGATAGGTCAAATATTGATCAAGAAAAAGACATTGTATTGTTGTTGCCGGAAGATCCAGATCTATCTGCTAAAAAATTATCCGAATCTTTATCTAAGCACTTCAAAAAAAATATATCAGTAATTATTACAGATACCATGGGCAGACCATTTAGAAATGGGATAGTAGGCTTTACAATTGGAAGTCATAATATTGAATGCCTTATTGATGAAAGAGGCAATAAAGATCTTTATGGCAATACACTTAAATTTACTCAAATTGCAATCGCTGATGAATTAGCTGCTGCATCATCTTTGTTAATGGGCCAAGCCGCACAAAAAAAACCAGTTGTGCTAATTAGCGGTTATAAATTTATGCAAAGTGATACCGCAAACGCAAAAACATTAATTCGCTCAGAGGAAGAGGATTTATTTAGATGAAAAATTATCTTTTGCTTTGTGGAGGAGTGGGTGGAGCTAAACTTGCATTAGGCTTCAAAAACACACTATCTGAAGAAAACTTAGCTATTGTTGTAAATACCGGAGATGATTTTACTCATCTTAATCTAAAGATTTGTCCAGACTTAGACACCGTAATGTATACCCTCTCTGGCGAATCAGACGTTTCTAAGGGCTGGGGTAGAAAAGATGAAACATGGAATATGCTTTCAGCCTTGGCTAATATGGATGGCGAAACTTGGTTTCAACTTGGCGACAAGGATTTAGCAACCCATATTCAAAGAACAAAATTAATTAAATCAGGTAACTCTCTTTCTGAGGCAACTATGAAACTTTGCCATTCTTTTAATTTACCTCAATATATTTTTCCTATGAGTGATGAACCAGTTGAAACATATATCCAGACTGAAAATAGACTTTTATCTTTTCAAGAATACTTTGTAAAACTAAAATGCGAGCCTCCAGTTACTGATTTTGTCTTTAAAGGTCTTGATAAAGCAAAATTTAATAAAGATATAGATTTGTTCTCATTCGATGAAATCATTATTTGCCCATCAAATCCATATGTAAGTATTAATCCAATGCTGCAACTTTCAAGCCTCCAAAATCATCTTAAGAAATTTCCTGAAAAGGTTACTGTAATAAGTCCAATCGTAAATTCAAAATCTCTTAAAGGACCAACAGCGAAGATGATGCTCGAACTTGGCCATGAGATAAGCGTCAATACAATTGGGGAATTCTATAAAAATTACTCTCAAAGAATTTTTATCGATAATGCTGATAAAGAAAATTCTGATTTTCTTGCTGGAGTAGGTTACGAAGTCCATCATAGTAATTTAGTAATGAATAACACACTTTCTAAAAACAAACTTGCAGAAAATATAATAAAAGTTCTTGAAGCAAAATAAATGGCAATTTCTGCATTTATACCAATAAAAAATTTTAAGATTTCTAAAGAAAGGTTATCTAAGATTCTAAGCTCATCCGAAAGATCTAATCTTGCTGAGAAAATGGCTCGTCACACTGTTAAGACTTTAGTGGACTCAGATATATGCGATTCTATTTTTATTGTTACAAATGATAAGGAATTGCTCTTTGATGATGCTAAATCTTTTTATACAAATTCACCCTTAAATGAAGCACTTAATGAAGCCATTAGATCCCAAAATAAAAACGAAACTATTCTAATTATGCATGCTGACTTACCAAGAATTAATGAGTTAGACCTTCATTTACTAAAGAATAAATTTGCAAATCAAAAAGTGAGCATTGTTTCAGATATTCACAAAAATGGTACAAATTGCTTAATGTATGAGGCATCACAAAATTTTAAGCTAAAATTTGGATTAAATAGCTATAATCTTTTTACAGAAGAATTTAAAAAAAATAATATCAGCTTTCAAGACATAAATTTAAGCACGCTTCAAGATGATCTTGACTCGGAGGAAGATTACTTCAAACTTGTAAAATACATTAATGGTTAAATAATTGAAAATTCAAGAACAATCTAATTTATCTCTAACAAAGATAATTCAACAAGAAAATATTAAATTTTCTGAATTGAAAGCTTTGAGTAATATTTGTTTGTCAGAATCATTAATTGAGGCTGCTTATGATAAAAAAAAATGTTACTTCAAAGATACTCTTACTTATTCACCTAAAGTTTTTATACCATTAACATTTTTGTGTAGGGATGTTTGTCATTACTGCACGTTTGCCAAAACACCAAAAAAAGTTGAATCTCCATACTTATCCATTGAAGAAGTCGTTTCCATTGCAAAAGAGGGTGAGAGCAAGGGTTGTTATGAAGCATTATTCACCTTGGGAGATAAGCCCGAGTTGAGATACAAAGCTGCACGTGATTGGTTAAAAATTAATGGTTTTAAAACAACCAATGAATACCTTGGTGCTTGTGCTGATGCTGTCTTAAAAGAAACTTCCTTAATTCCTCATTTGAATTCAGGATGTCTTACATCTGAAGAAATTTCAGAATTAAAGCCATTAAGCGGCTCAATGGGATTAATGGTCGAATCATTATCATCAAAGCTCACTGAAAAGGGTCAGCCGCATTACGGATCTCCTGATAAAGAACCAGAATTTAGAATGCAGACACTAATAGAAGCTGGTAAACAAAAGGTTCCATTTACAACGGGAATTTTGATTGGAATCGGTGAGACACGTCTAGATAGACTGGAATCTCTTTATGAAATTTCTGAATTGCATAAACAATTTAATCATATTCAAGAAGTTATTATTCAAAATTTCAAACCAAAACCAAATACATTAATGGCAAATGCCCCCGAGCCTTCATTTGATGAGCTAATTTGGACAATTGCTATGGCAAGATTAATATTGCCTGGTGATATCAGTGTACAGGTACCCCCAAATTTAAATCCTGAGCATATTAAAAAATTAACTGTATCTGGTATCAATGATTTTGGAGGAATTTCTCCCGTAACTAAGGACTATGTAAATCCGGAAGCTCCATGGCCAGAAATAGAAAAGTTAAGTAAATTAGCATTGCATTCTAATCAGTCATTGGTTGCAAGAGCGACGCTTTACCCAAAGTATTTTACAAATCTAAATGAGTTCTCATCCCCTTTGATAGCTTCTAAATTGCTTAATATTACTGATGCAAAGTCATTAATTAGATCTGATAATTGGAAATCCGGAGTAAGCGATCATATCCCATTTTATTCGAAGCATGTCTGCAATTCTGATATTCAACAGATCATTCAGGAGGTTGAATCAAACCCATCTATAGAGAATTTACAAAGACTATTAGAGTCCAATGATAAAGATTTTCAATATATCCTTGACTATGCAAATAATAAGAAATTGGAAGTTTTTGGAAAGGACATAAGTTTTGTAGTAAATAGAAATATTAACTATACAAATATATGTTCTTATAAATGTAATTTTTGTGCTTTTTCAAAAGGAAGAGGGCACGATGATCTTAGAGGCAAGCCATACAATATTTCTTATGATGAGATAGCACGAAGAACACAAGAAGCTATTAGTAGAGGTGCAACAGAAGTTTGTTTGCAGGGCGGCATTCATCCAAAATTTACGGGCCATACATATATTGAAATAGTTAAATCTATAAGATCAGTTTCTAGCTCTGTACACATTCACGCATTTTCTCCACTGGAAATAGATCATGGTAGAAAGACATTAAATATTTCTGCTAAAGAATTTTTAGAAGAGTTAAAAAATGCTGGGCTGAATTCTCTTCCTGGAACTGCAGCTGAAATTTTACACGATGATATTAGATCAAAAATATGCCCTGATAAACTAACTACATCTCAATGGATTGAAATAATCAAAACTGCTCATTATGTTGGACTTCCCACAACTTCTACAATGATGTTTGGTCATGTTGAGAATATGTCTCATGTTGCTCATCATCTTCTTAAATTAAATAACCTTCAATTGGAAACTAATGGAATAACAGAGTTTGTTCCTTTACCTTTTGTAGCTGACGAAGCTCCTATTTATAGAAAAGGTTTTGCAAGACCAGGACCTACTTTTAAAGAATCTATCTTAATTCATTCTGTCGCAAGAATTCTTTTCAACGGCAAAATCAATAATATTCAGGGCTCTTGGGTAAAAATGGGTCTTCCAGGGTTAAAATTCCTTTTATCTGCAGGAATTAATGATATTGGAGGAGTGCTTATGAATGAATCGATAACTAGATCTGCCGGCGCAGCATTTGGTCAAGAGTTATTTTTAGAAGATGTTCTTAAAATTACTGATGAACTAGATCTTAATTTAGTTCAACGTAATACTTTATATCATTCATTACCTAACAGAATTAAAGATTTAGTGGAATTCCAATCAATCCCTTTGCTTCCTATAAATAATGATTATCATCAACCAAAAAAAATAAACAATTCACTATGAAGACAAAACTATTACATCTATCCGTGATAACAATTGGATACATAGCTTGCATATATTCAATGCTGCTTACTTGGGAGCTTACATCTAATTTCTCATTACCTCTTAAAGTATTTATATGTCATGTTGAAGCTACGATCTTCATTTATTTGCTCAGCATAATATTTAACAATTCAAGTTGGTATGACGCTTTTTGGTCAGTTATTCCAGTTGTTCTAGCTGTAATGTGCTGGTCTGATGTTGCTGCTGCAGGTAATACTCAGAGAGCTCTGTTGATGCACGCATGCTTGCTTTTTTGGGCTATTCGTCTTACCTATAATTGGATGAGATCTTGGGATGGTTTTTCACATGAAGATTGGCGTTATGTCATGATGAAAGCAAAAACTAAAAATAAGTTTGAGTATTTTATTGTCGATTTTGGATCCATCCATCTGATACCTACAATATGTGTATATTTAGCGTTACTACCGATGATATTTGCTCTTGCTTATCCTGGTAATGCATTAAATATTCTTGATGCAGTTGCTGCCTTGTTATCTGTCATTGCGGTGATAATACAAATTATTTCTGATCAACAGATGTATAACTTTAGAAATAACATAACCGAATCAAAAACTATGCAGACAGGATTATGGTTTTATTCAAGACATCCCAATTATTTTGGTGAAATACTTTTCTGGTTTAGCTTATTTGTATTTTCAATAGCTTCAAGTATTTCATTTGCATGGCTTTTGATTGGCTGTATTGTGATGTACGCTTTGATAGCAATTGCTTCAGTTTCAATGATGGATAAAAGATCATTAAATAGACGACCAGACTTTAAGGACTATATGGACTCTACTCCCGCAATTTTTCTTAATATTTTTAAAAAAAGCTAAGCTATGAAAAAATTATTTTTATCCTTAATTCTTTTGATGGCCTTTGAGAGTATATCTGCAAAAGATTTAAGAAATCAGTTAGCCATTGATATTCCTGGTGTTATGACCAAAGTGACTGATTGGAGGCATCATTTCCATGAATTCCCTGAGCTTTCAAATAGGGAGTATAAAACGCAAGAATCAATTGCCGAGGCATTAATTGAAATGGGATTAGAGCCCAATCTTAACTACGGGATTACTGGAGTCACTGCATTTATAAGAGGTCAAAATGCCGGACCATTAATTGCATTAAGAGCTGATATAGACGGATTGCCAGTTACAGAGAAACTTAATTTACCATTCTCATCAAAAGCAAAAACAACTTATCAAGGTAATGAAGTAGGAGTTATGCATGCATGTGGACATGACGCTCATATTGCAGTTTTACTTGGGGTTGCAAGTTTTCTGTCTCAAAATACTGACAAATTAAATGGCGATATTTTATT
>CESQ01226688.1_pt1 | contig 14646 bp, 6 predicted proteins | sample 361401 | NCBI WGS metagenome assembly CESQ01 (sample SAMEA2622119, study PRJEB7988) | marine metagenome | isolation source: saline water (ENVO:00002010), including | reverse complement strand
AGTTACGCGCGGTATCGTGATGGACAACTCGGTAGAACTAATTCTCGCCTTGCCCATTTCTATATTGCACCAGCAATGCTAGCACTTGCTGTATTGACTTTCTATCCTGTAATGTATGGTTTCTGGTTATCATTTACCGATGCCGACCAAACTCATCTTGGAGAACAAGCCTTCATCGGGTTATCTAATTTCTGGGATGTAATCACTGCTTCAGGTTTCATCCGAGTGACTATTTTCACACTGGTTTGGACAGTTGTTAACGTTAGCGCACATATTGGCTTAGGCTTGTTTTTGGCATTGGTATTACAACGTGCCGATATCAAAGGCAAAACAGCTTATCGTACAATTCTATTACTTCCGTGGGCAGTACCATCTTACATTTCTGTATTAGTTTGGAAAGGAATGTTTCAACCAGATGGTTTAATCAATGATCTACTTGGCACAGATATTAATTTCCTTTCAGATCCAACCGGGGCGCAAATAATTGTAATTTTAGTCAATATTTGGCTCGGTATTCCTTTCATGATGATGTCGATTAGTGGCGCGCTTCAGGCGCTTCCAAAGGATATGTATGAGGCTGCGAAAATAGATGGAGTGACTGGTTGGGATGCGTTCCGTCATCTCACTTTCCCGAATCTTAAAAGTGCCTTAGTGCCTCTTTCTCTCCTTGGATTTATCTGGACATTCAACATGTTCAATGTAATTTATCTCATGACCGATGGAGGTCCAGATTTGTACTTTGGTGAACCAGGTCAAACTGATATTTTGATTACCTATGTTTACGATGTCGCCTTTAGAGATGGTGCGTATGGAGTAGCAGCAGCCTGGTCAGTGATAATTTTCCTAATGCTACTTGCATTCTCTTGGACTTACATGAAACAAACCAATGCAACGGAGGCTGCTGTATGATTAACGAGCGAATAATACGAGCGTGGTACACTCCAGTTGAGGTGATGACATTGCGCACGTGGCTGGTTGTTGCAACCATAGTCAATGTTTTCTTGCTTACATTTGACTATCTCCGCGGCGATGATCAATTATTGCTGATTGGATTTATTGGCTGCGCATCAATTGCTGCACTAAGAGCATCTCTTCCAGGGCCAAATAATATTCAACAAAGAAATATTGCATTAGTGATGAGTTCAGTAATAATTTCTTTAGGAATTTACCGATTTATTTTGATGCCAGTTTCGCTGTTTAATTTTTGGATTAATGCGTGGATGGTCGCCCCGGGAATCTTGTCATTGTTTTGGTTATCTAGTCGCGCAGTATCAGTATGGGCGACAAGAGAATTATCTGTCTCAGCCATAGAGTATGGACTAAAACGTAATTTCGACGCACAAAAGCGTCATCAAAAAATTGGCTCGCATATTACTCTGCTTCATTTCGTAGTCATTACATTGATTCCAATCATCTGGATTTTTGATATTGCGGTATCTCCAGGCAATGCACTTGGCGGCGAAATAGGAGACTCATTTAGTGGCGAGCATTTTAGCAAAATACTCGAAGGCGAATCATTTTGGATTTGGTTTAGGAATTCACTCATAGTTTCAATCGGAACCAGCCTACTTGGCTTAGTGATCGCAATACCAGCAGGATATGCTTTCAGCAGGTACAAGTTTACTGGAAGAGATGTTTCCATGTTTGCTTTCTTACTTGTTCAAATGTTCCCAGGAATCATTATTTTAGTACCTTATTTCTTGGTTATGAAAACTCTTGGATTGCTTAATTCACACCTTGGTTTGATACTAGCATATTGTGTGACTGCACTACCACTTTGTGTTTGGATGCTCAAAGGATTCTTTGATACCGTACCGCGTGAATTAGAAGAAGCAGCAACTCTCGATGGTTGTAATCAATTCCAAGTTTTTACTAAAGTTGTCTTGCCATTATCACTGCCTGCAGTTGCGGTAACAGCATTGTTTAGTTTCCTCGCGGCATGGAATGAATTCCTTCTTGCCCTTACTTTCAACACCTCAAATGACATGTATACTCTTCCAGTAGGCCTTGCCTCATTGATTTCTGCTACTGGGCAAGCATGGGGCGACTTTGCGGCGGCCAGTATTTTGGTTAGCCTACCAGTAGCGCTACTATTCCTATTCTTCCAGAAGTTCTTGATAGAAGGTCTTGCAGCTGGAGGGGTAAAGGGGTGATACTATGGTTAGTGTAAATTATAATACTGTATCGAAGAAATATGATGATGGCTTTGTGGCCGTAAATGGATTAGATTTAGAAGTGAAAGATGGAGAATTTCTGGTCTTACTGGGGCCTTCTGGCTGTGGTAAGTCTACTACGCTTCGGATGCTTGCTGGATTGGAAGAAGTAACCAATGGAGAAATTCAAATCGATGGCGTTACGGTGAACCATCTTCCTCCAGGCGCACGCGGACTTGGTATGGTTTTCCAATCCTATGCACTTTATCCGCATATGACTATTGCAGACAATCTCTCTTTCGGACTAAGAATGGCTAAAGGTGATGCAAAATTGACTGGAGATGAGATTAAACAAAGAATCCAGGAAGCCGCAGAGATGCTTGATTTAGTTGAGCATTTAGATAAGAAACCAAAAGAATTGAGCGGTGGACAAAGGCAAAGAGTTGCACTTGGCCGAGCATTGGTTAGAAGACCAAAGGTGCTACTTATGGACGAGCCTCTGTCCAATCTTGATGCCGAACTTAGACATCAAATGCGTAATGAAATTAGAAAATTACACGATGAACTTGGTACTACGACAATTTACGTAACACATGACCAAATTGAAGCTATGACTTTAGCAGATCGTATTGCAATCTTAGATAAAGGAGTTCTACAACAGCACGATGAGCCATTGAATGCTTATCACAATCCAGCGAATGATTTTGTCAAGAGTTTCCTTTGTGATCACATAGATGATTTGGTAAATACCGCAAACAACCTATTCAAGAAAGAAGATGAGGAATTACAATGAAAAAGCAGATTTGCATAGCAGCCTTATTCATTACAGTATTATTATTGCCAATGATTCCGGTTTCAGCGGATGAGCCAAGTATCGATTATAGCAGTGGGAATACCGTTTTTACTTACTCCGGTAGTGCAACTACAGTAGAATTGATTGGCGAGTGGGATTGGGATAATGCAGTAACTCTTAGCGAAACTTCAGGAGTTTGGACAGCAGAAGTTGCATTAAATGAAGGAATTTATTGTTACAAATTCATTGTCGACGGCGAGTATGTTTTTGATCCAAGTAACCCATATCGAGGTTACTGTGGCAATGTTGAAAATTCAGTAGTTAGGATACAGGATTCAGCAAGGCCGAATTTCGCTAGTGAACTAATCAATGACCAATTAGTAATCACTTTCTTGCCAGGAACTGGCGATGCTGGACCAGATGGCACCCCAGTTGGACTTGAAGCAGCGACATGGGATTCAGCCACAATGACGTGGACATTAGATACGACGACTTTGAGCGATGGTAAACATACGCTGAAACTTGAAATTACTGATACTGATGGTAATCAAGCATATGATCATCTTGTACCATTTTGGGTTGGTCAGCAAAGCGAATTTTCTTGGGAGGACTCTCTAATCTACATGATAATGACCGACCGTTTCATCAATGGCAATACCAGTAATGATGGACAACCAACAGGTGCTGCTGCAGGTGCTGATTGGATGGGCGGCGATTTTGAAGGAGTAACTGACAAAATTGAATCAGGTTATTTTGCTAATCTTGGCGTTAACGTATTGTGGTTAACACCATTCAATACCAATGCCCAGGGAACAGGTATTGCAGCCGATGGCGTTCATGATGTGTCAGCATTCCATGGCTATTGGCCAATTGAAGCAAGAGAGGTAGACCCTAGACTTGGAACAGCAGATCAACTCAAAGAAATGATTGACGCAGCGCACAATTCTGGCATTAGAGTAATGATGGATTATGTGGTTAATCACGTCCATCAAGACCACACATATTACCAAGACAACCCTGAATGGTTCAACCAAGGTTGTATTTGCGGTACTGAAAACTGTGATTGGACCGAACACCGTTTAGATTGCCAGTTCACTTCTTACATGCCAGATGTAAATTGGAAGGTAAGAGAGGCTTCTGAACAATTTATTGAAGATGCATTATGGTGGTTAGAAGAATTTGATTTAGATGGTGCTAGAATCGATGCAGTAAAACACGTTGATGACCTTGCAGTAACTAATTTAGCGACTCGAATAAATGAACGGTTTGAGACCGTCGGCACCGATTATTATCTCAAAGGCGAGACTGCTATGGGCTGGTCTGGCGATAATTTAGCCGACAATCAGTTCCAATATGAGACTATTAATCGGTACATTGGTGAAAATTCTCTTGACGGTCAAGCAGATTTTGTATTATATCACGCGGTTGTTGACAACGTATTCACTCAAGAATCAAGAAATTACCAGCACCTCGATTACTGGACCAATAGAAGCCAAGACCAATATGTTCCAGGTGCTGTTATGGTACCATATGTGGGCAGTCATGATGTTCCGCGTTTAGCCAGTAGGTCAGACAGAGGAACCGGAGATGCATACAATCAATGGCAAGAACAAGGATTGCCTGGTCAGCCAGGTACTGATGAAACCTATCAAAGAGTCTTGCAAGCCTATGGCTGGTTGTTGACAACACCTGGCGCTCCATTACTGTATTACGGTGATGAGTATGGAGAATATGGCGGTGCTGATCCGGACAATCGGCACATGTACCGAGACTCAGCCAATTGGAATGACCGTGAAAGTGCCTTGTATGAAAATATCTCAGCCATAGGCCAACTACGAGCAAACTCAATTGCGATAAAACAAGGCACCTATTCAACTCGTTATGCAAGTCCAGATTTACTAATCTATGACATGTCTCATTCCGAGCAAAACATGTCGATAATTCTAAATCGAGGCCCGGCTACAACTTACGATGGATTTGATACTGACGACATAGTTAGATTTGGTGATACTTTCATCTCTTCTAGTACTACCTCAATACCTGCAAATTCGGTATCTGTAATTGAGCTTGATGCAGTAATTCAACCGCCGCCTAGGGATCAAGATAGTCACTGTTTAATCGTTAATAATTTCACAATGAATACAACTTATTTCATTACTTTAGATTTGACTAATACTTGCGACACAGGTATCCATTATCCGGGAGTCAATAGCTCAGTAGACAATGCTTTGGTAGAAGGGTTCCCTGGTTATACCGAATGGTTCTACCTAATAGGCCCTAATTCTTCGTACAATATGACATGGCAATTGTCAGTCAATGAGACAATACCAAATGGTACTGAGGTAACACTTACTTTCAATGCCTCAATATTGAGTTGTAGTGATGATGACAATTCATCTCAATGGCATTATTGCCCCACTTCAAGTTTGACTCATACATTTTTAGTAAATCACCCATCTAATTCTAGCGATCCTTCAGATCCTTCAGATGATGTAAATGTGGTTTTAGGCTGTACTGATTCATCGGCCACCAATTTTGCATCCGATGCTACTGAGGACGATGGTTCATGTGAATATCCTCCGGTAACAGTACTTGGTTGCACAGATTCATTAGCACTGAATTTTGCTGCCAACGCCAATCAAGATGATGGTACATGCCAATATGAAACCGATTCGCCAGATAATAATACAACAGATAATCAAACAGGCGATAGCACTCAAAATAATACCGATAATGTAGATAATGGTGGGCAGAATAATACTGATGGTAGTGTTGATAATAGCGGTCAAACAAATGATACTAGTGCTGATGATGATTCCCAGATAATCGCCGATGCAGAAGAAAAATCTTCATTGGCAGACTTTGCTAGAAACGGACTTGCAGTAGCAGTATTTTGTGGCTTAGCAATACTATTTTTTACCACAATGCGCAAGAAATAATCATTCAAAAGCATCGTAAAATCGCTTGTATTCAGCAATCATTCTAGCGCCAGTAAATCTTGCTGAGGTTGCAATACTTGAGCGCATAATGTTGTCCCAAGCAGAGCCGCCTTTTTCCCATGCAGGGATAACATGATGTTCAAGGACAGAGTAAATATTTTCAGCATCTCTATCATCATCTCTATCATCTTCTGATTCACCAATAGCCCAACCGTTGACGCCATGCTGACATCCTTCAGGCCACCAACCATCTAAAATTGAGCAATTTGGCACACCATTCATTGCTGCTTTCATTCCCGAAGTTCCGGACGCCTCCATTGGCCGAATCGGGTTGTTTAGCCAAATATCAACGCCGCTGGTAATTGCCAGCCCGGTATCCATGTCATAATTTTCTAGGAATGCGACAGGTATTTCTTGTTCCAAATTCTTAGCACTACCGTAAATATCTCTAATTAATTGCTTACCCCCCTCATCTCTAGGGTGGGCTTTACCGGAGAATACAAACTGAATTTTACCCCCGCCAATTTCACTCAGCCTAGCTAAATCTTTGAATACTAAATTAGCTCTTTTGTAGGTCGCAAAACGTCGAGCAAAACCAATTGTCAATCTCTCTTCTTCAAGCTCTACTCCAGTCGAAATCTTGACCAATTCCCTAAAGATTCGTCGGTTTTTACTTCTCGCTTCCATTAAATCTTCATCTGACAATGTTCCAGCATAACCAAGTTGTGTCGGGTCTTGTTTCCAACCAGGCAATTTGTCATCGTATAATTTGGCCATCGTTGGCGAAGTCCAAGTAATATGGTGTACTCCATTGGTAAGCGGATGAATGTGATAATTGTCGAACATGGTCGATGCTACCTGGGCGTTTAGATTTGAGACAGCATTGACTTGTTCAGCCAAAGCAACTGCTAGATGAGACATTGAGCAACGAGCCCCATCTTCAGGGTCGCCAACCGATTTGACCAATTCAATTGCATCTTCAGGCATTAAGTCGCCTAGCACTTCATTGACATCATCCCATTCAAAGCGATCATGACCTGCGGGAACTGGAGTGTGAGTTGTGAACAAAATCTTCCTGCTTAGATCTTCTCTACTCCATCCTTGTTTGAGCAATTCTAACAACGCAAAGGTACAATGTCCTTCATTTAGGTGTAATCCAGAGAAGTCCTTTCTCAAGGTATTCAATAACCTAACACCACCTACTCCGAGCAAGTACTCTTGTCTAATTCTGACATCATCATTACCGCCATACAATCTAGCACCAAGGCGTTGGTGATATTCAGAATTCTTAGGGTGGTGGGTGTCAAGGAAGTATACAGGAACGATGTGCCCGGTAACTCCGACCACCTCAACTTTCCAAATCCTCGAGTATAAAGTTCCACCATCAAGAGGTAAAGCTAAATCCAGCCCAGTGTCAATCAAATGGTCGGCTGGATCAATCGCTCCGAAACTTTCGGTTTGATTGCCATCAGAATCGATATGTTGTCGGCCGTATCCTTCGCGGTATAGCAAAGTTATCGCAATTAAATCGATTTCAGCATCAGCAGCAGACTTGACATGGTCTCCCGCTAAAACCCCTAATCCGCCAGAGTAAGTATGTAATTCGGACCATAACCCGATTTCTGCAGTGAAGTACCCAACAAGTCCCATTCTTCCAATCGGTTACTAAGAGGGGTTATGATTATGCCCCTAAATGAATAAACACCACTAGTTTAGGTCATTCCAGTCAAATCGCCATTGCCAATTTCCTTTTTCAAAACCTGGGACATTCATTCGCCCCGAAGAATCCAGTCTCAAAATATCTTGAAGTGGAATTATACAAAGGGGCGAGACACAGTTCTTTGCTAATTCAATAATAGAGCCAGCAATATCATCAGTTTCACCAGTAATAGTAGTAACATTTGACTTTGTTAATCGGTCTGCTGAAGTCCACCAACCAAGAATTGTATCATTATCATGAGTTCCTGTGTAAACAACTTGCATAGCGCTAATATTATCGGGATGATGTGGACTTTTAGCGGAATCTTCTCCGAATCCAAACTGTAGAATGGCCATGCCGCGCAAATTAAACTGCAATCGCAAATCAACAACTTCTTGCGGAATAATTCCTAAATCCTCAGCGATTATTCTTGTCTCATCACCAGCAACATCTACTAATTCACTGATTATTTTCTCCTTTGGAGCATCTTGCCAAACACCGATAACACCGTCTTCGGCTTCTCTTGGAACAGCCCAAGCAGAATGGAAACCTCTGAAATGGTCGATTCTAACTATGTCGAATAGCCTTAGCATGCGAGCCATTCGTTCGCGCCACCAACGCCAACCAGTTTTTTCATGCTCTTCCCAGTTATACAATACCGTATTCCATTTCTGGCCAGTTTCACTAAAGTAATCCGGCGGAACTCCAGCAACAACTGTCGGCAAACCACTATTATCTAATTGGAATAATTCAGGATTAGCCCAAACATCTGCGGAGTGATGAGAAATGAATATTGGCAAATCACCAATCAAATCTATTCCCATTTCATTGGCTTGCTGTTTCATCGATAACCATTCATGCTGAAAGATTCCTTGGCGAGTAATTTCCGAGGATATTTTGTCGCGCCATTTAGCCAATGCCGCAGGCTCTCGATTGCGTAAGCAATCCGGCCATTCTGTCCAGTTTTTGCCTGGAAATTGTTCAGTGATGGTCGCAAATAAAGCCCAATCATCCAACCAAAACGATTCAGCAGTTAAGTCACCAACATCGTTCGAGGAACAAATCCCATAATGTCCAGCAAAAGCCGATGGAGAAGCATAAGGAGAGTTATGTTTATCCGGTGGAGTTAACGGTAAAAATTGCCATTTTGAATAATTATTTTCTTTGAGATAATGTAAGAATTTCTTACTATCCGATATTTTTCCAGCAGGCAAGGAAGTCAAGTGACAAAGAACACCAACTTCCTTTCCCATAAAGATACGGCTGACAATAAACCCTTTCAAGTTATCATATTCAGCCGAGACCGATGAGAACCACTGCCATCTTTATAGTGACGTTATTTTGTTTACAAGCAGGCATGGGATTCGTTTCAGCAATAACACCTGAAACAATCACTGTTGACGGTGATGTTTCCGAGTGGTCAACCGACACCGAATTAGCTACTGATAGTAACGGAGTTTCCTTCCATGTAACATGGGATTCAACCAACTTCTATGTCGCTTGGACTGGTACAGATTGGGCTTCGGCTTCTACTGGCGCTGATTTATTTGTTTACTTCAATACCAGTGAGGAAGGTTCAGTACTGAGTAAAGATTGGAATTTTGCTCATACATTGCCATTTGCTGCAGATTACGGGCTCGCTCTTGAAGACTCAAATTACAATCAATATTTTTCCTATGATGGGACTTCTTGGGCAGATCAAGGAACTCTAAATTCCTCTCAGATCTATGTCGGCTGGACCGATAATCCGGTCACTGAAATGGCAATACCATGGTCGGCAATTGGCAGCCCAACTACAGTTCAGTTCATGGTGTATGCTCAATGGCAAGACGAAGGACACGTGTGGACCTCATTCCCTATGGACAATCCAAGTAGTTCAAATGGCGCGGAAACTTTCACACACTACTATCACATTGACAACATCAATAATGCAACCTCACCAAACTCATTACCTGTTTTCGAAGCGGCAGGGGCTGAAAAAGTCGATGATGCACTAAACCTCGCGATAATTTTCCATCAACACCAACCATATTACAAGAATAAATTAACCAACACTTACGAAATGCCATGGGTAAGAGTTCACGCTATGACTGAATATGTAGACTCTCCTGGGATTCTTGCCCAAACTGGCACCAAAGTCACCTATAACCTCGTCCCTTCATTTATCGAACAATTAGTTGATTATTATGAAAATGAACCTCTAGATGATCATACGGACATGGCTAAGAGGCCGTGGCCAGAAGGCGGCTACCCTAATGCAACCGCTTTGGAATTGCACACTATGCAATTCCAATCTTTCTGGAATAGTGGCTGGATTTACAACGTCTCCGAAACAGGACATATCCAATCATGGCTATATCCTTCGAGCAACCGCTACTCAGAACTCTACGATATGACATTGCATAATCTAAAGCCTGCTACAATCATGGCCGATACTCTGCTTTCAGAACAAGATTATCTTGACCTTCAAGTGTTATGGTATCTATACCAATTCTCACCAGATTATGTCTTAGGCGAATATGATGCAAGTCATCGTGATCAAGGTTTGATTGACCTATTTATGCAGGCAGGCCAGTATACACATGATGACTTGATGTACGTCATCGATAGGCAACACGCTCACATGGCAAATGTGCTGCCAATGTACAGCCAACTTGCCGCACAAGGGCAAGTAGAATTGACTACTACGCCATACTATCATCCAATTATGCCACTACTAATGATGGATGGTTGGACCATGGAAGACGGTATTCGAGTCAACAAGGAATCATGGCCAGAGGATGTGCAAAACCATTTGATTACTGGGATGGATTTATTTGAAGACAAACTTGGATTCCGACCTACCGGTATGTGGCCAAGTGAAGAAGCTGTGTCACCTGCAATGGTTGAACCAGTATCTGATGTTGGAATTCAGTGGATGGTTACCGATGAAGAAATTCTGATGAAGTCTACCGATGTTAATGGCAACTTTATCGATGTTGATATCGCAAGTAACTTAGCAACACCGTGGATTGTCACCGGGGAAGATGGTGGCGAAATTGCAACGGTGTTTAGAGACCGAGTCATTTCTGATAGAATTGCATTCCAATATGGAACCATGACGCCAGAGGCAGCAGTTTCCGATTTCATCGCTTATCTTGACAATATTAGACAAGAATTACTCGATGCTGGTGAAGACCCATCAGAGCACTTACTTACTGTCGCATTAGATGGTGAAAACTGGATGTTTATGTCAGAATTCCAACACCAAGACAATGCTCGCCCATTCATGCATGAATGGTATTCAAGACTTGCATCACACCCAACGATTGTTACCACAACTCCTAGTGAATTTTTGGCGGCAGATCCAGATTTGCCAGAAATTGAAACTATCGGTACAGGATCATGGATAGATGGCACTCTGCGAACATGGGCTGGTGAGCCAGAAGAAAGTCTTGGTTGGCAAAGACTAGTTGAAGCACGACAAGCATTGGTTGCTTTTGAAGAAGATAATCCAAGCCATCCAGGACTTTCGAATGCCTGGGAGTCATTGTACATCGCTGAAGGCAGCGATTGGTTCTGGTGGTATGGGCTTGACCAAGATAGCGGCTATGATGAGAACTGGGATGTTTTATTCAAGGTCCATCTTTCCAATATTTACCGCGCAATTAATCTCGATTTGCCACCTTATCTGCAAGATTTGTGGACTGGCGCAGCAACACCAGTTGTACCATATGGCGGTATTATTGAGCCGATGATTGACGGAATTGCCTTGCCTGGTGAATGGGATGGAGCGGCCAAGTATGATGCATCAGTTGATGGCGATGATTTCGACATCGAAAATTTCTATGTCGGTTATGATTCAAGTAACATCTTCATGCGTATTGATTCAGTAACCGCTGATGAACTTGAGGCGATCTCACGCAATTCGCAATACGACGAGCCAGATTTAGCCATTTATTTCATGCAACCAAATGCGGTTAACTTCAACGAAGTTGAGACGAACTTCCGTACCTATTATGGTAATCAAATCCTCGGTTTCCCAGCTAAATACATGGTCGCAATCGACTTTGATACCGTTAGAGAAGATGGGCGTGCTAAGTGGAACTTGTTTGAGGCAAAGGGTAAGTCTGGTGACAATGAACAATGGGTGCTAACCAGTACATCTTCACTAGGTAGTTGTGCAGTTGAGGATGTCTATGAATTCGTAATACCGTGGGCCGATATAGGGCTTGCTCCAAGATATACCACCAGAATCAAGGTGGTTTCCTCATGGGCCGGTTCACTATCTTATGGCGACGGTGAAGACATGGAAATTGCCCCACCTGCGCCGGCAGAACTTGTTCTACCTGATTTAGAAGAGTGGGTGACTCTGCTTGAATTAGATGACGCTATTGGTGATGAGAATGGTGATGGAGACTATACCTATCCATTGGCCAGTGATTTCGCAACCGATAGTGGTAGCGGCCTATGGGATGCTAAGAAAGTCACAGTACGTCAAAGTGCATGGAATGCACAATTCATTATCGAAATGGATGAGATGACTGATATTTGGGGCTTAGCCAACGGCTTTAGCCATCAAATAGTCCAGATTTATGTTGACCAAGGAGATACAGATTATGGTGAAACAGAGATGCTTACAGGCGCTAATGCCGAAGTACATCCTGATTGGGCGTGGGAAGTAGCCATCAGCGGTACTGGCGAGCCAGGTGCAGTACAATCAGTACAGGCAGAGACCGGTAGCACCTCAGCAAGAGGGATTGACGTAACTGGAAGTGTTGATGATAAAACCATCACTTTCACAGTTAGTAAAGACGTGATTGGCAGTGATGTTTCCAATTATCGCTATATCATTGTAATCGGCAGTCAAGACGGCTTTGGCACTGGTAAGTGGCGGGACGTTGATGCAACAGCTAAGACTTGGCGACTTGGCGGTGGTGCAGACCCAGCAGACGATGATGGAATTGATTATGATCCAAACATTGTCGATATCATTCTCGATGGCGACGGACAACAAGCAATGTTATCTTCTTACGATGTTGAAGGACACGTTTATGCGCAGATTACTGGCTTTGAAATGCCAGCGATCGCACAGCAAATTTACGGTTTCAAATATGTCAGTAGTACTGCTGAATCCGCCATCTTAGAATGGTCGACAACTCAAGCAGCATCTGGTGATTTAACCTGTAATGTTGCTGGCGAGACTGCGACTGCAGTCAACCAAGCATGGAGTAGTGAGGAGCTTTCCAATACAGTAACTGCAACTGGACTAACTGCTGGAACTGAATACGAGTGCATAGTCTCAATCGGCGATATTACCTCAGAAATGGTCAACTTCACCACTTCAACAGTAATTGATGAAGAGCCACCAGAATTACTCAACTTAGCGGTAGAAGTGCTTGACGACGGACGAGCAAGAATCTCTTGGTATACCTCAGAAAGCTCTACTGAATCGATCAGCCTTGATGGTACAGTAATTCACACTGACGACTTTGCTACTAAGAAAAATCACGAACACATCACAGCAATTCTCTCCGATGGCGATTACACGTTAGTCATAACAAGTGCTGATGCTTCAGACAATTCCAATGCCTCAACAATCGAGTTTACCGTTGATGTTGGTGCTTCAGGCAATAATGGCAATACTGGCAATAACAACGGTGGCACCAATTCCCCAGATAGTAATGACGACAATGACGAAGCATCTTCAGAGATCTCTTCGACAACATTGCAAATCGCCGTACTTGCTGTAGTATTCTTGCTGATTGTTGCCTTCATTAGAGTCAGTAGAAATGACGAAGATGGCGATGACAAGTGGTCATGAGTTGATACAAAGGGTACCGTTGTATGCGCATGTGCATTGAAGGGTCCCCGATGTATACAGTCGCCTTCTAGTCTAACGATGTATACGCAACTATACGGTCCAAATTCTCAAAGATATATGGTTTTGTGAAGCTCCATTCGCGTAAAAACTATGTGAAGGGTTTGCGTTGAAATGATAGTTTAGAATCAGTCTTTTTTGGCAAAATTGAAAAGTTTCATATTGTCTTTCATTAAATCACTATCATACGAATCATGTGGAGGTAAAAGACTTCCAATGAAGTCAATTTCAGCAGATATCCTTCGTTCTACTGATGATATTTTTTCTTCCAATTCTAAAATTAAGTCGCTGTTTCCTTTGAGTTTTCCTAGTTCATTTTTCACTTCCGATTCAACATATGAGATTTTTTTATCCAACTCCAATTTAGCCATTTCCGATTCCGATTCAATTTGTGAGATTTTTTCCACAATCTTCTCCATATTTTGAACCTCACTACTTAATTTAGCAATCTTGTTTTTTTCTTCTGCACGTTGTTTTTCTATTTTCCGGATTTTTCCAGATAGTTCGTCTTCTAACTGTTCGATTGTATTCAATATTGACCCGCGCCTAACCATTTCGTTCCAAGAATCAGGAAAATTTTTCCTGTTTTTTGCAGTCTCTATTTTAGTCTCGTAAAGGCTAGTTAAATCCTTACTCTTATAATTTAATTTATTAATCAGATTTTTGTATTCTGAATTCATCTGCGAAAATTTCGATTTAAGTTGTTTTAAGGGTTTTACCTTATTTTTCAATCGTGATAATTCAGAATTATTTTCATTTGTACTAGAGAGCAATACATTCTCGTCTCTCTCTTTTATTAACTGCGCCAACTCGTATTTTCTTAATTCAAGAGCTGAATAAGTTTGTTCTAATCTGTTAGAAAGAGATTTAACCTCGCGTTCTAATTCGGGGATGTCGATCAATGTTTTTTTGAGTTTAGAATATGTCTCAGTTGCGATTCCGTCCATGGTTATTTTTTCCCCTAAAGAGATATGTAATTCATCCACACTTCGAATAACCTTTTTTGCCCACTTGAGGTCATCTATATTCGGCATTCGTTTGAAATGATTAATTGTTACATTCTTGGAATCAAATAATGATTTTAACTCCTCTGACATTAAGAAACTAAATATTAAAAAATCATTCGAAAAGGAACTTATTTTGTCTACTTCTTCCTCGACATCAATCAAAAAAATTCTTAGCGAGCCTAAGACCTCTTCTTT
>CESQ01175602.1_pt1 | contig 14674 bp, 10 predicted proteins | sample 361401 | NCBI WGS metagenome assembly CESQ01 (sample SAMEA2622119, study PRJEB7988) | marine metagenome | isolation source: saline water (ENVO:00002010), including | reverse complement strand
AGCCGGAGCCGGAGCCGGAGCCGGAGCCGGAGCCGGAGCCGGAGCCGTCAAGGCTGGCGCTGGGTCCGGCTCTGCGTCCAGTGCAGGCGCTTCAGTCTGCACCGGTGCCGGATCGGGCGCCGAGGGAGCCTGCGCATCAACCAGCGTCGGCACGGCATCCTCTTCCGACGCAGCTGCCGAGCTCGCATTCTGAGCGCCGCTCGTGGTGCCGTCCCCAGGCAGCGGGGCCGATACCGGCGCCTGACTCTGTGCCTCCACTACAGGCGCAGGGAGCTGCAGTACTGTTCGCTCCGGCTCCTGCGGCTGATCACCCATATACCATGCAACGCCGATGCCCGCAGCGATCAGTACCAGCGCGGCCAGCGCCTTGACCGGGAATGGGTTACCGCCGGCTCGACGCATGGCGACGGGCGCCTCTTGCATGACGGCCAGCAATGCCTGCCGCGCAGCCTGATTGATGCCGCCAGGCCAGCCGCCGCTGCGCTGATGCACCCACTCAACTTGCGCATCATCCAGCAACTCAATTCCCTGCCCAGCCCCCTCCAGCCGCTGAGCCATGTAATCCCGCGTTTCGGCGACATCCAGTGGCTGCAGGCCGATCATATGCACGGCAGGCGCATCGTCCGACTTACGAACGAGCGACAGCGCCGCCTCCGCCTCACTATCAGCGAACAGGAACACGCGCGGCGCAGCCGGTCCGGCCTCGGCAATCTCACTCAGCATACTGACGGCAGACGACTCCAGACACTCCGCATCGTCGATCACCAGATACAACTGAATACCGACCGCCTCACTTTGCTGCGCCTTGCGGAGCAAACTGGCGACGTCGCGCTGCTCGGCACTGACCGCCTGACACAGCCCGGCAAGCAGCGCACTTTCAGCGGGCATCTCCCGCGCAGACAGCACAACGCACTGGACGCTGTCTTTATTACTACTGGCGACCAGCGCCTGGCGCAGCAACGTCTTGCCACTGCCCTGCGGGCCTGTGACCGCCATAACCTGATCACCGTAGCGAGCCAGGTGGTGCAGCTCGGCCAGCACGCTTTTGCGTTTGGGGGTAAAAAAGCGAAATCCGGGGGTGCGCGGAGCAAAGGGATCATGCGTGAACTGGTAATGATCCAGCAGATCATCGGCGCCACTCACAGCCGTGAAGACTTCATCAAAGCCTTTGCTCATTGCTCAAACCCCACCAGACACTGACGCAACGCATCAGCAGTAAATTCAGCTGTCACAACGGCCTCACCCATGCCGCGCAAGAGCACCAGGCGCAGCTGACCATCCAGCACCTTCTTGTCGACCGACATGAGACGTTCAAAATCAGCGGCAACCATGCCCTTGGGTGGTACCGTCGGCAGACCCGCCGCGCTGATCAGCGCAACACCGCGATCTCGCTCAGCATCCGTAATCCAGCCGAGCCTGCAGGACAGGTCCAGAGCCATTGCCATGCCGGCGCCAACCGCTTCGCCGTGCAACCAGCTGCCGTAGCCTTGATGCGCCTCGATAGCATGGCCAAAGGTGTGCCCAAGGTTCAAGATCGCGCGCACGCCGCCTTCGCGTTCATCGGCCGCGACCACCTCGGCCTTGATGGAGCAGGAGCGCTCAATCGCGTAGGTTACCAGCGCCGCGTCCAGCGCACGCAACGCAGCCATGTTCTGCTCTAGCCAGGCCAGGAAATCCGCGTCCCGGATCAAACCGTATTTGATAATTTCAGCCAAGCCAGCGCTAACCTCGCGCTCGGGCAATGTGCGCAGACTGTCGGTGTCGATCAGCACCGCCTTGGGCTGATAAAACGCACCCAGCATATTCTTGCCTGCCGGATGATTGATACCGGTCTTGCCGCCAACAGAAGAGTCGACCTGAGAGAGCAGCGTAGTCGGCACCTGAATAAAGTCCACGCCGCGCTGGTAGCACGCCGCGGCAAAGCCGGTCATATCTCCGATAACACCGCCACCCAACGCAATCAGAGTGGTGCGACGATCATGACGCTCGGCAAGCAACGCATCAAACACCTGCTGCAGCGTTGACCAGTTCTTGTAGGCCTCGCCGGTCGGCAGCACTACGCTGGTCACGCGATAGTCGGACAACTTTTGCAGCAGCGACTCAAGATACAGGGGAGCAACGGTATCGTCGGTAACGACACAGACTTGGCGCCCGGCGATATGACGCTGCAGCAAGGCCTCGTCAGAAAGAATGCCGGCACCGATATAAATAGGATAACTGCGATCAGCCAGATCGACTTTAAGACACTGCATCAGGACACTCCCCGTTTTAAGCGGGCACAGCATACAACAGTCACCTGAGACCCGGATATATGGCGACTCAGTCTTCCTGAAGCTTGCTAAGAATGGTATTGACTACGACCTTGGGGCCGCGCTGATCGGTCTCGATAATGAGGTCGGCGATTTCACGATACAGCGGGTCACGCCGTGCCATCAGATCACGAAGCACCGCTTCAGGGTCAGCGGTTTGCAAGAGGGGGCGCTGGCGATCTTTTGCGGTCCGCTGAAGCTGCTGCTCCACGCTGGTACACAGATAAACCACCAGACCGTTTGCTGCCAGAGCAGCCCGGTTAGCCGGGCGCATGACCACACCACCGCCGGTAGCAAGCACAATGCCGCGCTCCTCGACCAGCTCAGCGATCATAGCCTCCTCTCGTTGCCGGAAACCCTCTTCCCCCTCGACATCAAAAATCCAGGGAATATCGGCACCCGTACGGACCTCAATCTCGCGATCGGAGTCCTTGAAAGGAAATTTCAGCTCTTTGGCAAGCAAACGCCCGATGGTGCTTTTTCCAGCTCCCATCGGGCCAATTAGAAAAACGTTACGCAACAGACTTACCTGGCAAGCGTAATAGCTCCGTTATTGATGATGCGCGGCGTCAGGAAGATTAGCAGCTCGCTTTTGCTTTCTGCTGTGACATCGCGACGGAACGCCTTGCCCAGGATCGGCAGGTCACCCAGGAAAGGTACTTTTTCCTGAGAAGTCTGGGTATCACTGGAGAAGACACCACCAATTACGATTGTCTCACCATCTGCAACCAGGATGTTGGCGTTAACCTCGTTCTTGCGAATGGTCGGCACACCATTTACCTCGTTGGTGAAGTCCGGCTCATCCTTGGTAACGATGACTTCCATGATCACCTGGTTATCCGGGGTGATCTGCGGAGTCACTTCAAGGGAGAGCACAGCCTCTGCGAATGCAGTAGTAGTTGCACCGCTGGAGCTGGCTTCCTGATAAGGAATCTCGGAGCCTTTCAGGATCTTCGCAGTCTCTTTATCCGAAGTAACTACCTTGGGCTGGGAAATGATTTCGCCATTGCCGGTGCTTTCCATCGCGGACAGTTGCAGATCCAGAATGGTGTTATCAGTCACGAAGCCGATGCCGATACCAGAGGTGGCACCCACAACGCCCATGTCTACGAAGGGAGTACTAACAGTGGAGGCCAGGCCGTCATCACCGTATACACGGTACTTGTCGCTGTCGCCCAGGCTGAACTCACCACTCCAGTTAACGCCAAGCGCCTTGTCAAAACCAACACTGGCCTCAACGATGCGCGCCTCGATCATTACCTGACGAACAGGGATATCCAACTGGGTAACGATACGGCGCAGCTCGTCGAGCTTCTCCTGAGTTTCCAGGGCGATGATGCTGTTAGTGCGCTCATCGACAGTAAGCGAGCCACGCTGGCTGTCGGCATCAGCAGAGGTTACCGACGCAAACAGCTGAGCAATGTCGCTTGCCTTGGCGTAGTTAACCTGAATCAGCTCACGACGAAGCGGGGCCAGTTCGGCTATCTGCTTCTGTGATTCCAGCTCCTGACGCTCGCGGGCAGCAATTTCCTCTGCCGGCGCAACCAGCAGCACGTTGCCAATCTGGCGCTTGTCCAGGCCTTTGGTTTTCAGCACCAGATCCAGCGCCTGATCCCAAGGCACGTTCTGCAGGCGCAGCGTGATGCTGCCTTGAACGGTATCACTGGCAACCAGGTTAAGATCGGTGAAGTCGGCGATCAACTGCAGTACCGAGCGCACTTCAATATCTTGGAAGTTCAGCGACAGCTTCTCGCCGGAGTAGGTGAACGCATCGGCACGACGCTGTTCAACTTCTGCGCGTGTCAGCGGCTTGAAGCTGACGGTCAGACGATTGTCAGCCTGGTAGACCAGATGTTCATAGCTGCCAGTGGGCTCAATGACGATAGTCGCGTTGTTGCCACTGCCGGTGGCATTGACGAAGTTGACCGGCGTTGCGAAATCTTTGACATCGAGCTGGACACGCAGCTCATCAGGCAGACGCGTGTTGGGGAAGTTCAGGCGGACGCGCCCGCCCTGTTCCTCAACATCTACCTTGATACCGGGATCACTCAGATCAACGATTACGTTACCGGAACCGTCTGTCCCGCGCTGAAAGTCGAGGCTGCTGATGGCACGGCCACCGGCTGCAACCGTACCGGAAACAGCAGGCTCGTCAGTGGCGCGCCAGTTGGTGTTACTAGCAACCGGCGTCGGCGCCGGGGCAGCAGCCTGAGCAGCAGCTTCAGCACCCACAGTGACATAAAGGTCATTACCCTGGACGCGTGTGCTGTAAGGTGCCAGCGACGTCAGGTTGATGATGAGACGCGTCCGATCACCCGCCTCGACAATGGTGACGCTACGCGCGTTACCCAGCCCAAGCTCACGGGAGCGCTCGCCCAATTTATTCTCGACGCCCGGCAGATCAAGGGCGATACGAGCAGGCTGGTCGATGGTGTAGCCCTTGGGAGCGGCGCTGACCGGCTCATCAAAGGACAACTTCAGCTCGACGCGGTCACCAGGTAGCGAGGCCACATCCATCTTTTGCAGGTCGGCAGCCAAGGCTAGCGGGCTCAGCAGCGCCATCAGCGCCGCGAGCGGAAGTTTTCTGGTCAGAAGCATTTTTTTGCGGTCCACGCGTGACTGTTTGCAGTTCATGTTATCTCTCCCTGGTTGTCCTACCCGCGCTCAGCGAGGCTGAGGGTACGCGGACGCTCCAACCACCCGCCTTCACCATCCGGCACGATTTCCACTACATCGACGCGATTTTCTTCAATACCGGTAACCCGTCCATGGTTGCGTCCCAAATAATCACCTACATGAACACGGTGGACGCTGCCAGCACCCTGAATCAGTGCCTGCATCCCAGCCGCATTACTCAGGGTGCCAACCATCTCGAAGCTTTCGATGTTGAAGCCTTCAAGGAACTGTTTAACCCGGTTTTCGTCCGGTTTGATGTCCTGAGATCCTTTTTGCCGCTGACTCAGATCAATCTTGATCGGAGGCTGGAACGGGCTGCGCAAGGAGGAGGCGCTGTAAGTGAAAGCCTCATAGGGCTCAAACCGCGGCAGCGGCTCAATCTGCCCGGCAGGTCTGGCGCGCGTCTCATCCATAAAGCGCTGCAGATCCGCAAACTCGTTGCTGCCACACCCACTCAACATAATTCCAAACGCTGCCAGCGCAGTCAGTCGAATAGTCCGTTTCATTGCTGACCTCCCGCATCGTTGTAACGGTAGGTTTTGGCCAAAATGTTCATTACCAGCAGGTCAGGATTGTTTGCGCTGACCGGCGCGATAGTGAAGTCACCCAAGGTAACAATGCGGGGCAGACCGGCGACACTGCTTACAAAGGTCGCCAGGTCATGATAGCTGCCACGCACCACGATATTGATCGGCAACTCAACATAGAACTGCTGAGCTACTTCTGGCTGGAGCGTAATGGACTCGAACTCCAGGCCGCTGTTGAGACCCATCTGAGTGATGTCCTCAAGTAGCCCAGGGACTTCGCTGTCCTTCGGCAGCTGTTTCAACAAGCCGCTGAAGCGCTCTTCAATCTCGACCAGCTGCGCCTTGTAGGCTTCCAGATTGGCCGCCCTGAAGGATTTATCAGCAAAGTCTTTGCGCAGCGCAACTTCCTGCTGCTCCACGCGATCAAGGTTGACCCGGAGGTCCTTGAGGTGAAACTGATACCCGGCAACCAGCAGGAGCACAAATACCAGTGCGCAGACAATGACCTTAAGTGCTGCGGGCCAGGAGCCAATGTTGTTGAAGTCCAGATCATCCGCCTGGAGCTTCTTCAAGCTTTCCATCTGTTGAGCGAAACTCATTGCTGCTGTTCTCCCTCAGCGGCACCAGCACGCGGCGCGGTCTGTTTGACGGACAGCTCGAACACATTCGCCTGGTCGAGCGCGCCGGAGGTGACCGCTTTAACCGCAGTCAGGTTGGGCGCAGTGAGCCATTCAGAACCGTCCATCTGACGCATCAGATTGGAAACGCGGCTATTGGACTCAGCACCGCCCTTGACGGACAACACCGCGCCCTTCATTCCGATATTGGTGAAGTAGACGCCGTCAGGCAGAGTGCGAGCCAACTCGTCGAACACGCGAACAATAACCGGACGCTTGCCCTGCAGGTCCTGGATGATTTTCATCCGGTCCAGCAGCTGCGCTCGGCGAGCCTGCAACTCTTCGATCTCCCGAATACGCGCTTCCAGCAGGGTGATTTCCTTCTTCAGGAACGCATTTCGCTCATTCTGATGGTCAATCCGACCGTTAACGTAGCGGTCACCCAAAAAGACCAGCGCCCCTGCAAACAGGACAACCAGTGCCAGAATCGTCAGGAATTCCTTTTTTCGTTCTTCCCTTAGCTGCTCGCGCCAAGGCAACAGGTTAATGCGAGCCATCAGTCAAAACTCCTCATTGCCAGACCACACGCGATCATCAGGGCTGGCGCATCATTGCTCAGAGCAACCGCGTCAACCTTGTTCGACAGGGTCATATTTGCAAAGGGGTTGGCAACCAGGGTGGTGGTTCCGATCTTCTGCTGAACCAGTTGATCCAGCCCAGGAATCGAAGCCGTGCCGCCAGCCAGCAGAATGTAGTCGACGTCGTTGTACTGACCACCAGCGAAGAAGAACTGCAGCGAGCGAGAAACCTGCTGCACTACCGCGTCCTTGAACGGCGCCAGCACCTCAGACTCGTAGTCATCAGGCAGACCGCCCTGCTTCTTGGCCAGACCAGCTTCCTCCTGAGACAGGCCGTAACGGCGCTGGATCTCGTCGGTCAACTGCTTGCCGCCGAACAGCTGTTCGCGCGTGTAGATCGTGCGCCCGCCGCTCAATACGCTCAGCGTCATCATGGTGGCGCCGATATCGATGACGGCGATGGTCAGCCCGGCATCATCCGCGTCCAACTGACCGACCACCAACTCGCACGCCCGCTCCATCGAGTAGGCCTCGACCTCGACGATTTTTGCCGTCAGGCCCGCCAGCGCCAGCGCCGCTTCGCGAATGTCGACATTCTCACGTCGACAGGCCGCCAGCAACACTTCTTCTCGTTCTGGATTACGGGGGGATGGACCCTGCACCTCGAAGTCGATGGCTACTTCATCGAGGGGGTAGGGAATGTACTGGTCAGCTTCGAGCTTGATCTGCTCTTCCATCTCGTCGGGATCAAGACCGGCATCCATTTCGATGGTCTTGGTGATCACTGCAGATCCGGCGACGGCGACAGCAGCCTGCTTGAGCGACGTTCTGGAGCGCGCAAGCACTTTTTCCAGTGCCTGGCCAACGCCTTCAAGCTCGACGATGTTTTTCTCGACCACCGCTCCGGGTGGCAAGGGTTCGACCGCATAGGCTTCAACCTTGTAGCGGCCTCCGGCGCGACTAAGCTCAAGCAGCTTCACCGTGGTGGAGCTGACATCGATGCCCAGCAACGTGTTCGCTTTTTTCTTTAGGAGCCCTAGCACAGCCAATTTCCTATCAGCATCCGACACTTACGGACGGTTTGTGTTTTCCTACATTAAATAACAGTCCTTGTACAAGCGCAAATGGCTAAATCAAAAAAAATACGCTTATAATGCAGACTGCTACGCCGTTCTCTTTTAGCAATCCAGCTAACTTTCTAATTATTCAGGGAATTCCCCATCCCTTATGCGCTTACTGAGATTTCTCTTCTGGTCTGCCTTCGCGCTGGCATGTGCACCCATCATGGTTCTGAGCGGGGTTGCGCTCTATCTTAGCCCCGCCCTGCCTGATGTTGAAACCCTGCGTGACGTCGAACTGCAAACCCCGTTGCGGATATATAGCACAGATAATCGACTGATAGCAGAGTTCGGTGAAATGCGACGTTTCCCGATCAGCTACGACCAGGTCCCGGGCGACTTCGTGCATGCCCTGCTGGCAGCCGAGGACGACAACTTCCTCAACCACCACGGGGTCGACCCGATGGGGTTGCTGCGCGCAGCCAGCGAGCTACTGCAGACCGGCCACATTCAGACCGGCGGTAGTACCATCACCATGCAGGTGGCGAAAAACTACTTCCTCAGCAGCGACCGGGTTTTCTCGCGCAAGCTGAATGAGATATTGCTGGCCCTGCAGATCGAGCGCAATCTCAACAAGCACGAAATTTTCGAGCTGTACGTCAACAAGATCTACCTGGGCAACCGGGCCTACGGTATCGAGGCGGCCGCGCAGGTCTATTACGGCAAATCGATCAACGAGCTGCCACTGGCCGACCTGGCCATGATCGCCGGCCTGCCCAAGGCGCCGTCACGCTATAACCCGATCGCCAACCCGGAGCGTACCAAGGTCCGTCGCGACTGGATTCTGGATCGCATGCTGACCCTGGGATACATCGACGAGGCCAGCTACCGCGAGGCGGTCAACACGCCCATTACTGCGCGCAACCATGGCGCGAACCCGGAGATGGAGGCCCCCTACATCGCCGAAATGGCGCGCCTGGAAATGGTCCAGCGATTTGGCGACGAGGCCTACACCCAGGGCTTCAACGTCTACACCACCGTGGACAGCGGCCTGCAGGACATGGCCAACAAGGCCCTGCGCGATGGCCTGCAGGAATACGATGTTCGCCATGGCTATCGTGGCCCAGAGGCGCGCAACCCGGATATCACCCTGGAACAGGGCCTGGAGCTGCTCAAGGGCTATAAAAGCCTGGGCGGCCTGGAGCCTGCACTCGTAGCTGCAGTCAACGGCGAAAACGTGGAGATCCGCCTGCGCCGTGACCAGCAGGGCGTGATCAACTGGGACGACATGAAATGGGCTCGCCCCTATCTGAGCGCCAACGGCATGGGGCCGCGCCCCGGCAAGCCGATGGACGTGCTCCAGCCGGGCGATATCATCCGTGTCAGCCGCGTCGAAGATGACAACTGGCGCCTGGCGCAGGTGCCCGAGGCGCAAAGTGCGCTGGTCGTTCTCGGCCCGCAGGATGGTGCTATCAAGGCACTGACCGGCGGCTTCTCCTTCCTGCAGAGCAACTACAACCGCGTCACCCAGGCGCGCCGTCAGCCGGGCTCCAGCTTCAAGCCATTCCTGTATTGCGCCGCGCTGGACAAGGGCTACACACCGGCCAGCCTGGTCAACGATGCGCCGCTGATTTTTGTTGACGACTACCTTGACTCCATCTGGCGTCCAAAGAATTCTGGCGGCGACTTCCTTGGCCCCATTCGCCTGCGTGAAGCCCTGTATCGCTCACGTAACCTGGTATCCATCAGGCTGATGCAGGACCTGGGGGTCGACAACGCTCTGAGCTACATCGAGCGCTTCGGCTTTGAGCGCAAGGATCTGCCGCGCAACCTGTCGGCCTCTCTCGGCACCTCGGAGCTGACGCCCCTGCAGATTGCCCAGGGCTATGCGACCTTTGCCAACGGCGGATATGCGGTCAAGCCCTACCTGATCGACCGCATCGAGAACCGCTACGGCCAACTGATCGACTACAGCAAGCCGCCGGTAACCCCGGAGCTGACCGAGCAGCAACAGGCTCGCCTGAACGCCTACGTCGAGCGCCAGGGCAGTGGAATCAGCGAGCAACCTACCGAAGCTGAGCGCGTCGTTGATGAGCGCACCATCTACCAGCTCAACAGCATGCTGCGCGACGTGGTACGTCGGGGCACGGCAGTACGCGCCCGCGCCCTGAACCGCAACGACCTGGCCGGCAAGACGGGTACCACCAACGACCAGAAAGACGCCTGGTTCTCCGGCTTCAACCCGGACCTGGTTGCTACCGTCTGGGTTGGCTTTGATCAGCCCAGCACCTTGGGCCGACGCGAGTTCGGTGGCACCGCCGCGCTGCCTATCTGGATGAACTTCATGGGCGCCGCACTCGAAGGCGTGCCGGACCGCGAACCACGCATGCCGAGAGGGCTGGTGACTGCCCGCATCGACCCCACCACCGGGCGCAGCGCACCACCCGGCACCGACGGCGCCTTCATGGAAATATTCAAACAGGAAGACGCGCCACCGCCCTACAGCGAGCTGGAGATGGGCGGCTACGACAGCGGTGGAGCAGTTACGCCACTCGAGCTGTTCTGAGCCAACGCATGGACCTGGCGCCGTAACCAGCGGTTGACCGGGTCATGCTCCATGCCCTTGTGCCAATAGAGCGTCAGGCCGATCTCCGGTAGCGGCAAGGGCATGTCCAGCAAGCGGTTACCCAACGGCCGATTGATCAGCTCGGCATGGCGCCGCGACATGGTCAGCAGCAAAGGCGTCTGCGCCACCACCAGGCTGGCGGCCTGATAGCTCTGGCACTGCTGCACCACATTGCGCATCAACCCCAGATGGCCAAGCGCAAGATCTTCGTAGGACAACCCGCGACGCCAGGACGCGACCGCGATGTGCTCGGCGGCCATATAGCTGTCCGCCGTCAGCTCACCCTCAAACTGCGGACCGGCGACCACGCACAGTGGCTCCTTGACCAACTGCATCTGGCGCAGACTGGCATCGGCCGGACGGGCGATCTGCACCGCCAGATCAATCCGCCCTGCAGCCAGCTCCAGCTTCAACTCTGACCACCTGACACCGACTGTACGCACCCGACTGCGCGGCGCCTGCTTACGCAAGTGCGTCAGCAGCGGCGGAATCAGTACCGGCTCCAGCTGTTCGGGCAAGCTGATGGTAAAGGTCCGCGCATCTTCTTGCGGGTCGAACTGCTGCAGATAGCCGAGGCTTTGTTGCAGCCGGCTCAGGCTGTCGATAATGCCGGGCGCCAGTCGCATCGCCGCTGCCGTCGGCGTCACACCCCTGCCCTCGCGAACAAACAGCGGATCAGAGAAATGTTCGCGCAGCCGGGCCAGCGAATGACTCACCGCCGACTGACTGACGTGCAGCACTGCCGCCGCCCGGGTCAGGTTGCGCTCCCGGTAAACCACCTCAAACACCCGAAACAGATTAAGGTCTATCCGGGCCAATGATGGGGAATCATTCTTTTCACTCATCAACAAACACCTGCTGCATGGGCCATGGCCCCGAGATTACGCGCCCACAGCCAAACCATGAATATTAATCATGGTTCTGAATGAATATTGATCGCTTCTTATCCGCCTCGACAGCTCCTAAGCTTGAGCGACAACAACAGCAAGAGGCACGGACATGCACGAGCAGGACTATCTCGACACCCTGAAGGCGATTCAAGCCAAGGTCTGGCCGGCAGGCAAACCGACCACCCCCGTCTACCCGCAGGGTGAGCGTCCGCTGACCGAATACCTCGCGCATTGGGCCCACACCGCGCCAGACCGCGTTGCCGTGCACTTCTACGGCCACCAACTGACCTACGCCGAGCTGGAGGACCTGAGCAACCGCTGCGCCGCCCTGTTGCAGGCCCAAGGCATCAAACCAGGCGACCGCGTTGCGGTGTTCATGCCCAACTGCCCGCAGCTGCATATCGCCTTCTACGGCATTCTCAAGATGGGCGCGATCCATGCCCCGGTCAGCCCGATGGCCAAAGGCATGGAGCTGAGCTATCAACTCAACGACTGCGGCGCCCGCGCCATTATCTGCTTTGACCAACTACTGCCGGTGGTGCAGGAGGTGCGCGAGCAGACCGCGCTGGAGCAGGTATTCACCACCAGCCTATCCGAGCTCTGCCCGGCCCAACCACCAACCCCGGTACCTGATCTGCTGCAGGCACCCAAGCTACCCATCACTGACAGCATCGACCTGATGCCCGCGCTGGCAGCCACCGCGCCTACGCCACAGAACCTGCCCAAGCTGAAGCTGGATGACACCGCCGCACTCAACTACACCGGCGGCACCACCGGCCTGCCAAAGGGCTGCATTCATACCCACGGCGACATGCTCTACACCTGCGCCAGCTTCATGCCCGCCGCCATGGGCTTCGACGAAGAGCGCATCGGCCTGAACTTCATGCCCGAGTTCTGGATCGCCGGCGAAAACTCCGGCCTGCTGTTCCCGGTGTTTGCCGGCACCACGCTGGTGCTGCTGGCCCGCTGGGATGCACTGACGTTCATGAGCGCCGTTCAGCATTACCGCGTCACCCAAACCGGCCTGCTGGTCGACAGCGCCTCCGAGATTCTCGATCACCCGCAGGTACGCGAGTTCGACTTCAGTTCGCTTGAAACCACCAGCTGCGTTTCCTTCATCAAGAAGCTGACCCCGGAATACCGCCGCCGCTGGCGTGAGCTGACCGGCTGCACACTTTTTGAAACCAGCTTTGGCATGACCGAAACCCATACCTGCGATACCTTCACCGCCGGCCTGCAAGACGATGATTTCGACCTGAAATCCGAGCCCACCTTCGTCGGCCTGCCGGTGCCCGGCACCGAGTTCAAGGTCTGCGACTTCGAGACTGGCGAGCTGTTGCCGCTGGGCAGCGAGGGCGAGCTGTGCCTGCGCAGCCCCTCCCTGCTCAAAGGCTACTGGAACAAGCCAGAGGCCAGCGCCGAGGCGCTGCGCGACGGTGGATGGTTGCACACCGGCGACAGCGGCGTGATCACCGAACAGGGCTTTATTCGTTATCTGGGCCGGCGCAAGGAAATGCTCAAGGTCAACGGCATGAGTGTGTTCCCCAGTGAGCTGGAAGCCATGCTCGGCCAACACCCGGATATTCTCGCCTCCGCGGTCATCGGCAAGCCCGACCCCAAGCGCGGCCAGACGCCGCTGGCCTTTATCATCACCAAACCCGGCAGCCAGGCCAGCACTGAGTCGCTACGCGCCTGGTGCAAGCAGGCAATGGCGATCTACAAGGTGCCGGAGATTCGGCTGGTGGATACACTGCCGATGACCGCGACCGGCAAGGTCAAGAAACAAGAACTACAGGACTGGATCAACTAACCCATGGCATTCAACCGCATTCTTATCGCCAACCGTGGCGAAATCGCCATTCGCCTCGCACGCGCCATCGCTGACTGCGGCGCCACCAGCGTAGCCGTTTACGCCGAAGATGACGCCCAGTCGCTGCACGTGCGCAGCGCCGATCAAGCCGTTGCGCTCGACGGCCAGGGCGTTGCTGCCTATCTGGACGCAGCCCAGCTGATCCGCATCGCCAAGGAGCAGAGCTGCGATGCCATCCACCCCGGCTACGGTTTTCTCAGCGAAAACGCTGACTTCGCCCGCGCCTGCGAGCAGGCCGGCATCACCTTTATCGGCCCGGCGCCTGAGGTGCTCGACACCTTTGGCGACAAGGCCAGCGCCCGACGCCTTGCGCAGCAACAGGGCGTGCCGCTGACTCAGGGCACCAACGAGCCAACCACGCTGGAGCAGGCCCGCGACTTTATGCAGTCGCTCGGCGACGGCGCCGCGGTGATGCTCAAGGCGCTGGCTGGTGGCGGCGGTCGCGGCATGCGTGCGGTGCACGATCTTGCCGAGCTGGATGACGCCTTCGCCCGCTGCAGCTCCGAGGCCACCGCCGCCTTCGGCCGTGGCGACCTGTATGTGGAGCGGCTGATTCGCCGCGCCCGTCATATCGAAGTGCAGATCATCGGCGACGGCAACGACGTTGCTCACGTCTGGGAACGCGACTGCACACTGCAGCGCCGCAACCAGAAGCTGCTGGAAGTGGCCCCAGCGCCGAGCCTTGACCCTGCGATGCGCAAGCAATTGCATGAAGCCGCCTGTACCCTGACCCGCGCGGTTGGCTACCGCGGCCTGTGCACCGTCGAGTTTCTGCTCGATGAGGAGCGCGGTGACTTTGTCTTTATGGAAGCCAACCCACGCATTCAGGTCGAGCATACGGTAACCGAAGCGGTAACCGGTCTCGATCTGGCAGTGACCCAAATCCAGCTCGCCGCGGGCAAGACCCTGGCAGAGCTGGGCCTGACCCAGACCGAGATCCCTGCGCCTCGCGGCTTTGCCGTGCAGTTGCGCATCAATCTGGAAAGCATGGCCGCCGACGGCAGCACCCGCCCGGCTGGCGGCACGCTCAGCGCCTATCAGCCGCCCAGCGGCCCGGGCATCCGCGTCGATGGCTACGGCTACGCCGGTTACACCACCAGCCCGCGCTACGACTCGCTGCTGGCCAAACTGATCATCCACGCAAACGGCGACTATCCGAACACCCTGCGCCGCGCCTACCGCGCACTGTGTGAGTTCCGCCTGGAAGGCGCCGCCAGCAACCTGCATCTGCTGCAGAATCTGCTGCAGCACCCGCAGGTGCAGAGCAACGCCGTATCGACCGCCTTTATCGAAGCCGAAGCCGCCAGCCTGACCGCCGCCCACGCCAGCGCCCATCCGCACCGCTTCTTCCAGAGCGACACGAGCAGCGCCGCCGCCAGCAGCACGCAGACCGATGCACCCGCCGGCACCGAGCCGCTGAACGCGCCGGTTCAAGGCGTGCTGGTCAGCCTGGATGTACGGGTTGGCGACAGCGTTGCCGTCGGCCAGCAGGTCGCGATCATGGAAGCCATGAAGATGGAGTT
>CESQ01036554.1_pt1 | contig 14690 bp, 11 predicted proteins | sample 361401 | NCBI WGS metagenome assembly CESQ01 (sample SAMEA2622119, study PRJEB7988) | marine metagenome | isolation source: saline water (ENVO:00002010), including | reverse complement strand
AAGGTCGAGGTGATTGAATGATTGAGCCAAAGGTTGCGTCTTGGAAGCGAGACCGTGTTGGTGAACTTGCTGCAATCTTAACCTCAGATGGAGTTTTTGGGGTTGTAGACATTGGAGGGGTTCCTGCCAAGAATATGCTAAGCATGCGCGATGATTTGCGTAGCAGCCTATCGATAACAATGGCAAAGAAGACCTTGATGCGCCTTGCTTGGGAGCAGACTGGTCGATCGATGGAAGACCTAGAATCGCTACTTGAAGGAGCTGTACAACCTGCTATCGTTCATACTAATTCTATGAATGCCTTCCAATTATACTCCGAACTGGAAAAGACAAAACAAGGTCGTGCTGCGAAGGAAGGAGAAGTTTCGCCTATGGACATTGTAGTTGAGGCGGGACCAACTGAATTCGGCCCTGGTCCAATCGTTGGTGAGTTCAACGCTGTTGGAATTCCCGCGAAAATAGACAAGGGGAAGGTTGCCATTCAGAAAACGACGACTGTTGTCAACAAGGGTGAACCGATTTCAGCAGATCTTGGGATCATGCTTTCTAAGTTGGATATTAACCCGATTGAAATTGGAATTATCCTAACCGGAGCGATTGAGGACGGTTTCTTATTCGAAGCAGATTCCCTAGAACTAGACACAGATGGACTCCGATCGGATATCATTACTGCGACATCAGGCGCATTCAACCTCGCCTGTAACATTCGCTGGTTCTCTTCACAGACAATGCCAACCCTACTCGCGAAGGCGAGTGGTGAGGCAACATCTGTCGCGGTGGAAGCTGGCATCACCAACGATGTCACGATTCCACTATTCATTACACGTGCAAACGCACGTGCGCTGGCCCTTGCAGGTCAGTTAGATTCCTCTGCGCTTGATGACGAGTTGGCGGCGGCACTAGGTGCTGCTGCTAGCGTTGCTGAAAGTGCTCCTGCTGCAACCTCCGATGCAGCAGAATCCGCCGAGGAAGTCTCGGCAGAAGAGGAAGCGGAGGAAGAAGAAGACGCTGGGTTCGATGGACTCGGCGATCTCTTCGGCTGAAAAAAAATAGGTGAGAAAAAATGGAATATGTATATGCTGCAATGTTACTGCACTCCGCAGAGAAGGATATCGATGAAGACGGCGTTAGCTCGGTTTTGAGCGCTGCTGGTGTTGAGGTTGACGGTGCCCGAGTAAAGGCACTTGTCACATCCCTCGGCGATGTTGACATCGGTGAAGCAATGGCAACTGCCGTTGCTGCGCCTGTCGCTGCTGCTCCAGCTGCTGCTGGTGGCGGTGGTGGAGACGCTGCTCCTGCTGCTGAAGAAGCACCAGCTGAGGAAGAAGAAGAGGATGAAGCCGGTGGCTTCGAAGGCCTCGGTTCTCTCTTCGGTTGAAGCTGATAGTAACTTAACACACAACCCGCGACTACCGTTTAGCGGTGGCTACGAGTTCGTGCGGATGCTGGCCGCTTCAACGGGCGGACGCCGAGAGACAGCTCACCCTTCTCTTGTCCAGACTTCACGATTGAATCATGATTTGGCGTGAATTCGTATCACGTCGCCGTTCTTTACCTCGTGATCTGCACCGATTACACGTCCACTACGGGCGTCTGTAGCTCGAATGAAACCATCACCAAGGTCTGTGTGAACTGCGTAGGCTAATCCCTTCGCTGTTGTCCCCTCTGAGATTAGAATAGCGTCGGGGAGGACGTTACCTTCTCCATCTACCCAGTGAGTTTCATCTTGTACAGGATAGGCAACTCTTCTATCGAGCCTATCGAATAAAATGTCTCCAACAAGCCCAACCAATCCTCCACCAGACCATTTTGCAAGCGACTCTCCAATTGAGGATAGGGCATTCCTTTGCGCTTCTGACAAATTGGACTCTCCTTTTTCGGTGACGGTAAAACCATCTTCTCCGGGCCTGTGTTGAATTAATCCAGCAGAACTTGCCCTGCTCAGTGCGAGTTCTGCCTCTGCACTTGTGGGAACCAGTATTCCTCCAGATGCAGTTACCATCTCCTCAAGTTGATTCCATGAGTCCTCTTCCGCTCGATCGGCTTTGTTTGCTGCAATACAAATAGGGAATAATCCCGTTCTAATTGTTTTTGCGAGTGTTGTCAACTCCTCTTGACCCCAAGACCATGGGACGCCAGCATCGGGGTGCTGAGATGAAACCTCGATAATACCTGATGAGACATGGGATTCATTCGCGCCAATACCACTTAACTGATCTAACAGATATGTAACTAGGGCCTTATCGCCTTCTGATTGGACACGACGAGATCCACGTTGCCAGCTAGATTCGATTATTCCACGAATCCAAGCATCCAACTCTCCTAGAAGGAACTCGTGCTCTTCGACGGGATTGGAGCCTCCCTGACCTATCGGATTTCCTTCCAAATCTGTCGAACCAGATACATCAACGACTTGGATTAGTGCGTCACATTGGGCTAAATCGGACAAGAATTGATTTCCTCGGCCTCGTCCCTCGTGGGCTCCTGGAACCAATCCAGCTACATCCACTAAGGTGACTGGGACTAGTCGATTATGTCCAATGCAAGAGCCAGTATTTGGAGAACAAATGCTACCCCTTCTGGGGTCGTCATCAGTTGTTGATTCAAGTCTTCCATCTGCCTCGCGTTTTTCTCTAAGTGTAGAGCAGGCACACGGTTCTCTAAGCGGAATCCATGCTACCCCTACATTAGGATCAATTGTTGTAAATGGATAATTTGCAATATCAACAGGTGTTTGGGTTAGAGCCGAGAATGTCGTTGATTTTCCAACGTTCGGTTTACCAACTAGGCCTATTCTCATGTCTTTCCCTTCCACTCAACAGAGGTGTTTGGTCCTCAACTTGACGGTGGTGGCTTGTAGTGATTTTCTTACAAATCAGTTGCTGAGCCCTTCTCGTCTGATTCGCCCACTGGCACTATCATTGTGTCCATTCCTGCACCAGAAGCAAGAATTCTAGAGACGCTTGTTGCAGATGCTAGGTTGTATGTATCTGATTCAATAGATGAGGAAATTTCAGTCTCTTCTCCGACAATCCCCCCTCGGAATAGACCACTTACCATGTTTAGACTATGTAGAATCATTGCAACTACTGCGAAGTAGAAGATTACAGAAGCTGCCACTGAAAGCTCGTGAGATAGGCTAGATGGGTCTTCCACACCAGCATCCAACAGAGCCATATCAATAGCGCTGGAAGTTAAATTGAGCATTAACCCAAGCAAAACTGCAGCGCCCATCAACCAAAACGCGGTTCGAGCGCGATCAGCAGACGCCAATTGTCGTCCGGTAATTGAAGGATAGAGCGTAATTACTGAACCAAGTGATAGCGGCACCAATACTGCCCATCGACTCATCTCTTCGATTGTCCAAGAGAGCCCAGAGATTGCATTAGTTCCCGATACTGCATCGGTTTGAACAAATAGGGAGCCAACGAATACCGGAATCATGGCTAGCAATCCAAGATTAATCTCAGCCAAACCGGGAGCTCCAGGAGAGGAACTATCCCGAATGGTTAGCATAGCATTTGCAACGAATGCAATTACTGGCACTGATGCAAGCGCCATTAGGAAGGTGACGATTACCGTGTCATTAGTGGACATTGCCAACTCTCCAGCATCAAGACCGAATAAATCTGCAACTAGAGTTCCGTGGTTTGCCCCAAACGGGTTCAGTGTGAATAAGCCACCTAGAAGCGTTGCACCAACAAGCGTTCTGGACCAAAGCGCATTTCCAGAACCAACACTAGATGCGTACAATACAACACCGGATAGTGAAAGGAAGAAGAAGCCGCTTCCCTGTAATCTGTACATCAACCACTGGCCATTTCCATCCTCGATTGCACCGGTTGAAATAACAGCGATAACATTGAATGATTCAGCCATCAAACCTAGCAGAATAAGCCATGCTGGCATCGGAATTGAGTCGGTGCGACTAGCTACAGTGAGTAATTGATTGATGACGATGGCTGTCACTGCTAAAATGTGTATTCCTGTTCCAATAACCAAAACTTTGGCTCCGAGAATAACTGGATCGTGGGAGCCAATCAAGGTGACGAATACCCCGCCGGAGTAAAGGAATGAGACCAAGGTTCCATTTCTTTCACTCGCAAGTCCTGTGCCCAATAACTTGGGAAGAATGTGTAGGCCACAGCCGATTAGTGCCATGCTTATTCCACCAAATGAGGTAACAGCCTTACCTGTGGCAGCTAGTGTCTCTGCAGTTGGGTCGTATCCCCATGCGCCAAGTGAATGAAGTGCGGTCGGATCATGTGAAAGCCACATTCCCTCAAAGGTGAATAGAGCGCCGACCATCATCCATAGAACCGATTGCATAATCCATGCTCTTGCAGCAGAACCTGAACGGCCTTCAACTAAGTCGATTCCCGGGCCTAGGGCTTTCTCAAGCATGAACATCCCCATAGTTCGTGCTACGTCGGAGAATATCCACAATCCTCTGTGGACTAGAATATAGAAGATTAGCGCAGAGAGCCAAAAGATGGCAAGAGTAGTTAGAATCTCAGACATCATAATCACCTCACTCGCGAGTTGCCTCCGTAATCATCGTCGCAACTATCGAGAACATTCCGAATATTGCTCCGAGGATGAAGAACCAAATTCCTCCGGTCAGAGAACCGAAGGTCTCGAAATCAGAAAGAACAGGATAATCTTGTCCTGGATACAGAATACTGTATATCACCATGAAGATTAGAGAGGAGACCAACGCTCCAACAATTACCACCTTAGAAGCCGCAGGTTCGTTCTCACCTTGTAGAAATCCGTCATCATTCTTCATTTAGACACCACTAGTCCACAACACTTCGTGGACAGGTGGACCACTGAAGATTCGCCCTTAAGCATTGGGCGAGGGACGTAGTCCCTCACCTCAAGGAGCGCGCATTAGGTCGACGCGGTTGCCTCGCCTATCTCGACCATTGCCGAGAGGGGTGGGGAGACAGAGGTCAGAGGCTATCTCTGCTCTCCAAATCGCCTTGCATTCGCATTCTAATCCTTTGAATTCAGCTAGGTTTCGAGAAACCGAGTATCGTTCGATAGCAGCGACTACATGTTTGTCGCAAGAACCACAGTTGTGGGCTCCGCGAATCTTTCCTCCTGCAGTTGGATGAACGATAATACGAGAGTCGTGTTCTGCCGTCTCTTCGTGAGTACGTTGAATCATTTCGATTAGAGACCATAGCCATGGAGGACGATATTCTCGATTCCTGAACAACCGGTCGACAATTGTTCGGTTTTGTATATTCATTGGATTTATCGATACTTCATCTGAAAGTGGCGCGACATCGACAAGCCACTTCGATGTGTGATTCAATGCATCACCTTCACTCATGAATGGAGGCTTGAAAATCAGATAGGTTTTGACGCGAAGGTTGTTTCTTCGAAGATCTTCTACGGCCTTTCTCCATGTTTTTGTGGAGAACCCTTTGTTGACATGAAACCGAAGTACTGCGTCATCGTAGGCCTCAAGCCCAATGGCTACAGTACATCCTGGATGATGCTTAGCAAGGAACTCTAATTTCTCTGGCTTACACATGTGGGCTTGGGCTTCGACTACAAGGTGCAACCCCATATCATGCGTCTCTTTCAGAACGTGCTGTTGCCATTCTACTGGATTCTCTTGATCCTCAAAGAAGGTACCTGATGTGTATACCTTGACCATAGAGCATCCTTCGAAATCATTAGTCTGATTTTTTGCATGCTCCCACTGAGTAAACAGGTCATCTGTAGTTATGTCATCGCGAACATCGTTGAAGTATCCACAGAAAGTACAACCCGATTTCCACCACCAAGCACAGCCACGAGTACGTAAGATTACCGTTGCTGCTTGACAGGGTGTTCCGTCTGGCATTCGCTCAGGCGTTACATAGACCGTCGCCGGCTTCTTTGCGTCCCAAGATTCGCGACGTGCAATAGACTCGGCTGTATTTTCTGGTGCTTTGACTAGATGGTGGATTTTCACCGCAGGTGAACCATCGCCTAGCATGCCACAAGCCTGAGCCATATTGTGTCGGAATTCAGTAATGTCTTGATTCTGTCGACAGGCCAAAATTGATGACTGGTTCACCAAGACCAAAGGCGGGGTGTGCACCTGAAGTCGTTTGAGGTTGTTCAAAATGTGTTGACTTTTCTGATTATTCCATTCCTTGGAATTATTGTTGGAATTGCCTCTATCCCTGGTGTTTGGATGTTTCTTGAGGCTAGGGCATACCTAGTTGACCAAGCAAATTGGTTGGAATTAGTCGGCACTGGTATTTCTCTAGGATTAGCTTGTGTGGTTTGGGGAATTACCCTAGTATTGATGTCGGGATTGCTAGGTGGATTATTCCGGCCTCGGCTAGAGCCAGGCAGATACCCTCTTCGTTCATTTGTTACAATTCAATGGGCTTGGTCAATGGTATTCCATAGAGTTGCGATACTATTCTTGCCAATCTTAGTTCCTTCTTTTGTTGGTACGATTTACTATCGCATGGCAGGCGCGAAGATTGGTGCCGGTTGTCAGATTAATTCACCCCATCTAAATGATGCTGGATCAGTTGTCCTAGGGGATGATGTAGTAATCGGAGGAAATGCAATCATTAACGCCCATTTAGTAGAGAAAGGTGAGTTGGTTATGGCCCCCGTAAAAATAGGAAATGGTGCCCTAATTGGAGGAAACTCGACTGTTCAACCTGGATGTACAATCGGTGAAGGAGCAGTCGTTGCTAATCGGGCAGTTTTACCAAAATGGACTGATATCCCAGCCGGAGAAGTATGGGGTGGAGTTCCTGCAAAATGCATACGCCTAGCTGACGGAACTAAACCCGAATGAGAAATCATTCGTCGTCTACTTCTTCCTGAGTTTCTTCGGCTGCTTCTTTGGCCGTTTCTTCAGCCGCATCTGCAGCCGCCTCGAGAGTTTCATCCATTCTCTCGCGGAATGTTGCCTGTTTGAGTTCCTGCTCGCGAATTGCTTCAATCGCTGTATCAATCATGTCATATCGCGTCTGAATCGCTTGACTTAGGTCTTCGAATAGTCTCATGTGCTGAGCATACCAATCATCTCTAGCAGTCAATTGTGCCTTGGCCACCCGTAGAGCTTCGTCAAGGTCTTCAGCGACCTCGAACACTCTACCTAAACGAGCCGATTCACGGCTGTACATCTCTTCCATTTTCTGTAGTTCAGGCTCGAGATGCTTTACTCGTTGTGAATTCTTTGCGCCATCTAATTCGAGATCTCTGATGCGATTGTCCTTGTCTGAAAGAAGTTCTTGAAGACCCTCCATCTCAATCTCTTTATCGATCATCTGACGCTCTAGAACATCGATGGTTGCATCCTTTTCATCAGAGGTGTCTTTGAGAGCTGTATAACCGGCGTATAGTTTCTCGAGTCGGTCTTTCTCCTTGGTCAAATCTTCCTCCAATTGGCGGATTTGAAGATCGGGAGAATCGTTGACTTCTTCATCGCTCATCAGCGCACCTCATATCCCTCGAAACTCCGCCCTGCTTTAACTTCGGCGGATTGAATATCATCCTAGACCGCACTTAGAATATCCAAATTTGAGTTTGAAATATCAGGAAAATCATTCACAAAGCGCCGCAATAGCGACTGCCAGTGCAACGTTCAATCGCTTTGAATGGGGTATGTGCAATTTCTCATCGGGGCCGTGTGCATTATTGCCCGGGCCTGATGACCCAGTACAAAGGAAGCAAGCTTCAGGATATTTACCCTGAATCATCGCCATGAATGGAATTGTCCCACCGATCCAAGTAGCCATCGGAGGGTGCCCTGTTAGGTGAATACTGGCGGATTCTAGAGCCGAAGCTACGCCTTCGTGTAAGGGAGGCGCATGGAAGCCATCGGCAGGTTCGGTTGGATTGTAAGTCACTTCTGCCCCATACGGTGGATTTTCCTCTAGAATCTGCTTTAGAATCTCTTGAACCTCATCCGCTGACACCCCTGGTGGTATTCGAAAACTTAGTTTCAAGTCTGTATTTGTCCGCAGAACATTCCCTGCGTTCTGTACGGGGGGTATACCGTCTGCTCCAATAATCGAAAGAGCTGGTCTCCAATTGATATCCAATAGCATCTCACTAGATTCTTTTGACTGGGCTTCGAGAGTATTGACAACAGGCAAAGATGTCCATAATTCATCTCCGAGTATTTCTCCTAAGGCTGCCGCTTCTCGTTTTATTTTTTCAGAAATTTGAACGTGCATTTCTGGAATTAGGACCTCACCTGTCTTTGAGTTTTCAACTCTGTCGAGAAGCATTCGCTGTATCCTAAACGAAGACGGAATTGCCCCTCCAGACATTCCAGAATGTACTCCTTCATGAGAGACTCTAACACTTAGATTTCCAGCAACAAGGCCTCGCAGTGCCTCGGTTACCCAAATGTGTTCGTAACTTGGCCCTCCGCTGTCGAGAACCACGATTAGGTCGGGATTACCCAAGTCCTCGGTTAACGCGTCTAGGTAAGGAGGTAGATCAAATGAGCCGGATTCCTCACAGGTCTCAATTAGAAAGGTGGCCTTTGGGTGAGGGATTCCAGCCTCTTGCAAAAGCCGAATTGCTGTTACACATAGATAACCACCGTAACCATCGTCAACCGAACCTCGACCAAACAGGAAAGGATCTCGTCTAACGGCATTGAGTGGATGTAGACCTTCGGACCAAAGGTGGGGTCGGCTAGGTTGCTTATCTAAGTGAGAATAGAATAGTACCTCGCCACTTCCAGTGCCTTCTACAGTCACCAAAAGCACAGGAGTACGATCCTCAATTCGATGAATCTTGTAACTCATACCCTGAATTCCCTGATTATCTAACCATGAGCAGAATAAATCGATTGTAGCCTGCAATTCTCCTAATTCATCCCAATTTGGCTCAAACATTGGCGATAAGGCATGAATCTCGATAAATTCTCCAAGGCTAGGAAGAATTGACTCTTCCCAAATCCTCTCGGCATTCTCTACCATGCTATTTAGCTCTGCGGCCATGGACTCGGGTTATCGCTTAGGCAAATGGATTATTCCCCGCAGATGGCTCGCTATTTTATTCAAAATTGGGTTAAGTGCTGAGTTCTGGGAGAGGACCACATATTGGCAAATCTCCTCGACTGAACGGACATATTTTGCATACATGGGCCTCTGTTGCAGGTCTTCTTTGGAATTCTGCTAATGGTAATTCTGTGGCCAACTCCATACGCGCAGCAGTTACAAGAATTTTATCTAAGTCCGATTGTGCTGCTGCGAACATGTCTTCAGGATAAATTACTAGACGACCAGAAACACCGACAAGAATTGCCGGCCTCTCTACTCGACGTCGCTGCCCTTCTGGCCGTCCGGCCTCCATCTTCTCCAAGGCTCGGTGATACAATGCAAGTTGTAATCGGTGATGTTCCAACATATCCAGTTCTGCATCATTGGCGGGTGAAGTAGAGGTGTTCCCGTAAGCATCGACTAATTTTCCTGAGCCAGATAATACAGTCTCCGCCTGTTCGGTTTTCAGATCAATTGGGCGAATCGAAGAGGAACCATCTTCGTGAGTTGAACATAATACGAGGTCGATTGAACCATCCATATCGACAAATGCGTTTTCAATTTGGGCGAGGTTTTGTTGGCCATCAGGCGCCCATCTAGTTCGAGATACAGAATCGAAGAAGATTGGATTTGAAATGGTGAATGGATATTCAGTTCGTAATCCCTCAACCCTTTCGCCTCCGATAATTTCTGCATTTGATAATCTTCCAATATGGCCTGCTTCAATTCTCTGCAAAATCAATGCAACAATCTCTGTAGTTTTCTCGATATCAACTCCCATTGGTAGCAATTCTGAGAACACTTCGTCCATCAATTCATCATCCAATAAGCGACTATCAACAGGAGTTGCCCAGGTTGTTGGAAGGGGTGTTGATGGTTGATCACCTACTGGGCCGGGGTTGCCAATTCCAACCTCAAACATCCTATGTACAATCAATCCCAATTCGGTAGGGGTGGGAAGATTTCTATCTTCATATTCTGTATCCGGTTCATCCATTTGGCGAGCAGAACGAGAATCGTTGTCCTCGTCGAGTAGTTGATTAGAGGAGGATATAGGGTCTGGTTTCAACCCCCCTCTTGTCTCAAACCAATTCCGACGAGGGCAGGAGTCGATTTTGGATAATCTATGAGGTGCTAGTCGTATTCTTGCTCCTGTTTCCAACCTTGAGATTATTTCTATCTCAGCCACCCTATCTTCAGTTGCTGCTTCGTGCAACATGGTTTGGCGTACGAGTGGAGAATGCAGTACATTTTCATCTATATTTTCGCTGATTAGACAGTCAGGGTGGTGGTATACATTGATGCCCATTTTCGGGTGGCCTTCTTGCTCGGCTCTTAGCCATCCATCAAAATGAAGTAAAGCAGGATTGAGTATTCTATCAAGGCCTCTTTCTGAGTTTAGTGGATGAGGTTGATTGTCATCTTCCGAAGATAACCAAGGTGAATCTTCAGAATTTTCGCCTCTACGGTGTGAGGCTTGCCTAAGTGATTCGGCCCACATTTGTCCTAGAGTGGTTTGAGTATCAGAATATCTCCAAGGTAAACGTAAACCTGAGTCTTCTTGCCAATCAGTGTTGTTTGGAGAACCTACGATTACCAAATGCTCCTCAGCCCTAGTTGCAGCGACGTAAAGCAAGCGTCTAGCCTCAGCATTCTTCCTCTTTTGGGCGATTTTTTTTGCGTGTTCCCACATTGCCGATATTGGATACTCACTGCCGGGCCATGGAGCAGGGTGTCCTGCGAAAAATTCAGGACTGACGATCAATCTTGATTGTGATTCATTGGTCAGTGTGATGATGCCCTTACCAAATAAGTCGGTGACAAATACTACCTTTGATTCAAGGCCTTTAGAGTTGTGAATAGTCATCAATTGAACAGCATCTCTCTCTGGGATATTCTTCGCCTCAAGAGCACGCCCTTTTTGCTCTCTCAGATCTCGTAAACGATCTGCTATTACTATGGCATCACGGCCGGCCGATTCTGAAATTAATCGAATCTCATCGATGAATCTCTCCACATCCTGAATCGAGCCTTCGTCACAATAAGCGGTTAACAAGTCAGATTGATTGACGGTTTCAATGAGTAAGTCAATTATCCTTCCAGAAGAAGATAGGTCAATCCATCTCTGTACTAACGCTCTCTGTCTAGGCGTTGGACAGTGTTCTATGAGGCGGTGTAACAAATTCTCGTCTTGCCTTGTAGCTAGGAATGATTGTAATTCTGCGTCGCTCATTCCAATCAATGTAGAGCGAGCGACCCAAGCAGCAGCGAATCTGCTATTTGGTCGAGCTATGAATTGTATCAGCCCATCTAAATCAGAGATTACTGGTCGTTGCATTAGGCCGCCCTCTCGGTCAGCTTGCACGGGGATATTGTGATCTCTTAGATGACGAACAAGAGCATCTCTAATCTTCGAACGAGTGGCCATTAGTACCATGATGTCACTATATCTCACAGGCTCTTCTGGTGCCGGAATTGTAACCCAATCTCCATCGGGCTGCATCACCCTAGTCTCTCGGCATTGAGTCATTGCCTGTATCCGCTTTGCAATCATCATTGCTTGACGCTCGTTAGAATCTGATTTACCCGACTCGAATGGATCGATGTAAGTGGTCAATTCCGTTGGAGGGTTTTCATCCCCATCGTTCATTACGGGACAAATCCATTCCAATGTTCCACGATTATTCTCTTTTGTGGGTGAGGGGAGCAAACGCTGTGCTGAGGCATAGTAATCTGCGTCCGGGAAGAAACGATGTCGATCTGAGAAAAGGTCTTCCCACCATTCATTCATAACCTGTAGAAGATCTCCATCGGTCCTATAATTCGTAGTGAGGGAAATCTCGCCTTCTGAACGAGCAGTGACCTCTTCTGGACTGAGTGAAGTTATTCCTTCAGTAGTTTCGAAATTAACCCATTCAGTTAGATTGCGTGCATTCTCTTGTAATAGTTCAGAGGCACGTACAATTTGACTATCGTGAGAGAACCTTGGGTCACGACTAGCGACATTACTCCGGAGAACGGGTTCTCGGGTTAACTCGGAGATATTCTCATACTCGTGTCGATTTATCGAACGAAGTCGATGAGCGAATTGTCTGAATGCAGCAACTTCGGCTTGCCTGAATGCATAGATTGATTGTTTCATGTCGCCAACATAGCAAATTGTTGGCTGCCAGTCTGTATCTGGTTCGTTAAGGTCATCACTTTCTCCAAACTCACGTGGACCCCAAAGCCTTGACAGGATTCGCCACTGCAGGGGTGAGTTATCTTGAGCCTCGTCGATGATGAAAGCACGATACCTTCGTCTAATTTGTCGTAATATCTGGTATCTGTGGTCTAGGTCTCTGCGTATTTCTGCTAAATTTGAAGCCGCACCCCCTGCCAATTCTGGATTTGTCTCCATTTCATCCAAGACAACAAATGCACCATGGATGTGGTCATCGCGCCAGGTGTTATCTCCAATTGAATCTAGAGCCGAAATTAGGGGTTCTGGGTAAAATGTACGGCAAACTCTTGGACAAGAATCTAGCAATAAATCACCCGCTAACAAGGCTATATCTCGATGCTCATGAACCTCTTCCCTCTCCTTTAGAGAATTCACGATACCTGCTAGGCCTCGTAGAATTATTCGAATATCATCGAGATTTCTCGCTTCGGATTCAATGTTGAATGAATACGACTCGGGACTTATTCCGAATGGAAGTTGTTCTGGTAATTCCGGAGGAAGATGAGTCAAGTTAAATCGAGCATTTGTTGGAATAATCGTGTCCTCTCTAGAATCTAGAATTAACGCGAGTAAAGAGTGATGTTTCACCCTTTGTCCAACCTCTGAACCGAGGGTGTTACTAGCACGTGATTCACAATCTTTCCAAATATCTCTGACGTTTGATTTATCGGGGTCGTCTAGTTTTGAGAAAGATTCTATTCCAGGACGCCATGGATAAGTATGGTGAGCTGGTAATTTTCCACTTGGGAAGGGTTTCCACTTATCTACCTCGAGTAGGCTTCCACCCACGATGCACATGAATACCCTGCTGAGCCAAATCAAACGCTCCCAATCATCAGCCGGAGGTCCGTCGTCTGAGAGTAATGATAGGGCATGCATTCGGGTCCCTACACCCCAACCATTGGGCGCTAATCCGGGGTAACTTCGAACACAATCTACGAAATCTTCGATAATCGAGTGTATACTGATTGTGACCTCTTCGATGTCTTCGGCCCTAATAGAAGACATGAGGCGTTGTTGCAATAGTTCGGAATCTATTCTCCCATCTTGACCCAAAAGACCTCTTTCTCCCTCTGAAATAAATATCGATTTGGATATTATTGGGTTGAGAATATTGGTCGCTCGAGTTCTTCCAGAATAGTGTTGTGTTATTCTGTCACGGGCTGATAAAACAGCTTCAACATCATTGGAAGGAATTCCTGCATCTACAGCGTCGCCGTACAAATTTTCAGAATTAGGTAGTCTCCAAAGTGTGTTGATGCTTTGTTCGATTATTCGTAAAATCTCGGATTCGGTAACAACGTCATCGCCGAATTCGTCTCCAAGGTAACTACGATATGGCGACACTAATTGATTGAAGAATGAGTCAATGGTGCCTATAGGAGCATCTTCTAACAACATCAACAATTGTTCGGGAAATCCATCGTTTGTTATTCTCGGATCTGCGTCATAATCGCTTGAAGCGGTGAAGGAACCGGGTCGTAACCGAGCGATTTTTTGCCTTAATTTATCCCTCATTTGGTCCGCGGCTGCTACCGTGAATGTCAGAAGGACTACCTCCGATGGGAGCAAACCTCCCCATTCTTGCAAGTTCATGCGTTGAGATGAAGGAGAAATCAGATTACCTCCATCCAATTGTCTAGGTCGTTCTGGCCTTGGAAGTAATCGCGTTGCACGCTGATCCTCCTCTAGATAATGCTGAACAACTCTCTCTACGATAGTCATCGTCTTGCCAGTACCCGCACCGGCGTCTATGACGGTGTGTGAATCTAGATTGAGCGCCAGACGCTGGCCAGTGTTCAGAGTAATGGGGGCGGAATTATCCTCAACATTGCTCATCGTCATCGGTCATCACCTCTGTGCCGAACATCACATACCGAAGTCACGGGACAGTATTTGCAAGCGTCCTCACTAGGAGTTGGGTGAACCCGGCCGCTAGATGCTCCTGCGGCAGTCGCAAGGGCCGTGGTAAGTCGTTGGGCCAACCAAGCCCTGAATGAGTCACTCGCTTGGTCGGGTTCTTCGTCTGGAAAGCGATGCATATCAGATGTTTCTTGCCTACTTATATCTCCTATCTCAAGCTCAGAGGATTCTTCGTTTATTAGGTCTGAAACTTCCAGAAAATGATCTGTATTATGGCCAATTACACTGATACCGGCAGCAATTACCAAGTCTCCTGGGTGTGCTATCTCCCATGCTCTTGAATAGAGGGCGAGTTGCAATTCCTCAAGCAGACCCAAACGATGACGTTCACTTGGTTCTCTTTCACTGGTTTTGATGTCACGGATGATAATTTGTCTTCGAGGCGTCCAATCCTCACCATCCAGCCTAATTGGTGCTACAGAATTTGATCCATTTTTATTCTCAAAAATAGTCATTTCCGAATCGAAAGGAAGTAAATCTACTCGGTCTATTTCTCCTCTCAATCTTAATGATGGTAA
>CESQ01074277.1_pt1 | contig 14728 bp, 12 predicted proteins | sample 361401 | NCBI WGS metagenome assembly CESQ01 (sample SAMEA2622119, study PRJEB7988) | marine metagenome | isolation source: saline water (ENVO:00002010), including | reverse complement strand
CATAGACGGAGTCATTGTCAAGATCCGCCATTACAATGTCCTCTATCTCGACATCCATCTGCATCCCCAAATCTTGGTTCCACTCGCTCGATGAAATCGACTGAGAGTATCCTGCCTTCGGACTCTCTTCTAGCATATCTTCGATACTTCCCATATCAGTCATGGCCTCGATGAAAGTCTCCGTGGTGGCCATGTAAATACAGTCTCCAACTAACTCGGCCGTGGCGTTTTCTTCGTAATTGGCTGCATTTTCGTCCATACATCCTAAGACATCGTCAACAAGTTCTTCCAAATCTTCACCAGAAAGGCAACCTGCCATTGGAGTGGCAATCAAAATTAGGCTAGCGAGTAAGGCATACGCGCGATTCATTGAACCATTGCAGGAAAACCCCACTTATCAACACAATGTCGGCACATTAGATGAAAAATGGTGCAGGGGACAGGATTTGAACCTGCGAAGCACTACGCACTGGGACCTAAACCCAGCCCCTTTGACCGCTCGGGAACCCCTGCTTAACATCCGGCCGTAAACTCAAGGTCAAGAATCCAACGGTAGCCAGTTCTTACCCCAAAGAGGTGATAACGGGAGCATTGGGCGATGCGATTCAGGGGTGCACATGTCACGCATAGGTGTTCTTGGACTGGGCAATTGGGGTACTGCACTAGCAAAGGTCTGGTGTGAAGACGGGCACAATGTGATGGGTTGGACAATCGAGGCAGAAGTATACGAGTCCTTGATGACCAGCAATATCAACGAAAAGTACCTACCAGGACACGAGATTCACAGTCTAGACTCCACCATGGAATTGTCCGATGTTACAGATACTTGCGAGATTCTTGTCTTAGCACTACCCAGTGGTGTAATTCTCTCAGTTGTTAATGAACTGATTCCTTTACTTCGACCTTCTCATGTTTTGATTGATCTGGCGAAAGGATTAGCCCCAACATCGGAGAGTGAATCGGGTATGATTTCTCGTGAGATTGAAGACCGACTTTCCGCCGCAGGTAAATCCAATCCTGTGGTTGTACTAACTGGCCCCACAATCGCTCCCGAAGTAGCTCGAGGAGTAATGACGACTGCACTAGTTGCCTGCCATGATAGATCGGTTGCCGATAGAATCGCAGAGCGACTTTCGACTGAATCACTGGTTCTTACCGCAACGAATGATGTTGAAGGTGCGGAATTATGGGGGGCTTACAAGAACACGGTTGCCCTTGCTTGTGGTTTAGTCGATGGTCTAAGAGATGGAATAGGCGGTGACAATCTCAAAGCGGCCTTGGTTCTTGCAGGATTCTCAGAAGGGATTACTCTGCTTGACGCAATGGGTGCAAATTCGGGAACAGCCTTTGGACCTGCTGGAATCGGAGACTTGTACGTGACTGCAACTAGTCCACGCTCAAGAAACCGAACGCTAGGAGAGAAACTTGGTTCTGGAAAATCTCTCGAACAGGCTCTCGCAGAGATGCATATGGTTGCTGAGGGAGTTAGAGCGACTAGGATGTTCCTTAACCGAGCAGAGAGATTAGATATTGAGGTGCCATTCCTTTCAGCCTTGGGTAACCTCCTTGATGGAGAGGAAGAGGTTTCAACTGCTGTTCGACGAATGGTAGAAGCTTACGAAGCTTAGCTTAATCGAGCAACTTAATTTATCCAAGAGGGGATAAGTACGTCCCTCCATAATGGGGCATTAAGATATTCTTCTTCGGTGAAAAACGACCTTGCATATATCGAAATGAAATCAATGATTAAAACAACCATGTAAATGATAATTAGATATGCAAATACCTTATCATATTGTAAAAATCTAAGATACAAATCGATGTAATATCCAATTCCTCCTGCACCGACAATACCGATTACAGTACCAGAACGGAAATTATATTCAAACATGAATATCGAGTGAGAAATTAGATCATTTGCGGCTTCTGGAATAACGACGTTAACTGCTACTTCCCAACGACTCAAGCCTATTGCATTCGCCGCATCCAAAGGAGTTTTTGTCAGACCCTCAATTGATTCATACTGTAATTTCCCAAGATATCCCACGGTGTAAATAGTCATTGCGAGAACACCTGCTAAAGGACCTAGACCGACTAGAATAACCAAGAAAATAGCCCAAATCAATGCAGGAAGGCTTCTACATGCTGAGATAAGAAAGCGGGTAGGGTAAGATATCCATCGAGGACTTAGATTTCTTGAAGCCATTATCGATAGCGGGAGAGTTAATACCATTCCAAAGACTGTTGCAACAAATGCAATCTTTAGCGTTTCAATAACTCCCTTCCAAGCGGTTGAGCAAGTGAAATCGAAAATTGGTTGGGCAGTACAAACAGGGTATGTTTGAGGCTCTAGAACGCTCATATCTGGTGGCCAAAGAGACTGAAAGAAGAATCTGACAAGATTATCTGGGCCACCTGCTAATCTACCCCAGTCGCCAACCATTCCGTTCAGAATTACAATTGCAAGCAAAAGGAGAATCCATAGCACCAGAGCCATCTTTTCGCCATCTACTGCTATCTTCTTCATGAATTCAACACCACAGCTTTTGGTTTGGTAATGAATGGATTCAGTCTTCCATCATCAATAACTAGGAGGCGATTTGCCATTGACTTGGCTCTAGAAATATCATGCTCGACAACGATTAATGCTGAATTATTATCTCTCACGTAGCTTGTCACGCTTTCCAAAACCATAGCCAATGTTTCTTCGTCTAATTCACTCAAAAATTCATCCGCTAGAATTATACTTGGTCGCTGAGCCAATGTTCTGGCCGTTGCGACTCTTCTCTGTTGGCCACCGGACAATCTCCTAATTGGTTCTCTTGACTTTTCCTTAAGCCCCATTTGTTGAATTGCATCGGTAACTCGGTCCTTTCTTTCCTTCCGATCATTAGTTCCAGCTCGAGCGCCCAACATTACATTGTGCCTAACACTTGCATGACGAACTAAACCCAATTTTTGTGGAATATACCCTAGTGAGCCACGGAGAGGTTTCGAGGGGATTTCTGCACCACACACTTTAATCGAACCGGAAATTGGACGTATTAGTCCCGCAATTGTAGCGAGTAAAGTGGACTTCCCGATACCCGAAGGACCCGCTATGGCCACTATTTCACCAGGAAATATTTCGAGATTGGGGATACTGACTAAGGGTGATTCAGTTTCATATCCGATTACTACATCTTCGAGGGCGACAATCGAATTTTCTGAATCCATATTCTCGGACAACTCCAAAGCCCCCCTGTAATTTAGGCGCCCCTAAACCAATATATGGTATTGATGGGTTTAGTGATAACAAAATATCTTATGAATCGACTAACTTATATCGATTCTTGTAAGAAGGAATAGGCTCCGGGTACAACACTTACCACCTCAGATAGCAAGCCAAGATGTTCTTGTGAATTTATTCTAACAATCCCTGTGCCATCGAGTATATTGTTTAGAATTTCATCACCACAGATTTCCTTATCAGTATCTGGATTTACCTTGTGAATAGAAATATCGTAACAACCAGTATATGTTCCAAATCCAGGTCTAGAATAATTCTCTAGATACATCTGATAATTCAAACTAACTAAGGCGTTGAGAACAGTGGCTCTACTTCTGGAATCAAGAGTCAAAGGGTTGTACATTACAGATTCACTCGGAGACACACCGACTTGACCCAAAGACAGGTACTGATCAATTTCCATGCACCAATCTTGATTTTCTTGATCTTCTTGATTACAATTTTCTTCCAGTGCATCTTCTCCGACGAATGCTATTTCACTTACATTTTCGGATAGGCAGCTAATCGCGCCTGCCTCTCCCATAGGAGTACTTGTGGATGAAAGAAGAGATGATTGATTTCCGAAATAGCCACGTATTGTTTCGAGAATATCGAGATTTTCTTCATCGGGCGAATAATACTCATTTTCAATTAGATAATGAATAGGAAGAATGGTGTGAATTGGAGATTGAGAACCGGTGAAGCAAGATACTCTTCCCTGCATCATTTCGAACGGATCAGTGCTAGATTCGTTGTCTGAACTTGCTGTAGCCAATTCTCCTGAATTTGAGACTAAGGCCATAGAATATCTTTGAGTCAGTTCGTCTTTGTTTTGTATCGCTCCTAGAACTGATAGATTATGTGATTTCCATCCAATTAACGAAGAAGAAGAAGAGAGGAATCCAATGTGAGCCTCACCTGTTTCAAGTGATTCAATCATTTCTGATTGAGAATAAACATAGTGAATTGAAACATTTATTCCTAATTCTATAGATAGATATTCGGCTAAATGGACCGGGTCACTATTGGTTTCTAATTTTGATTCATCTAGTTCAAAGGCAACAATCAATTCTTCTATTGTTATTGTTATTGGTTCATTTCCATTATCTGTATAATAAGCTGAAATCCCAGGGATATTTGAAACCAGAGGTGTGTATATACCAAGATGAGATTCAGAATCTGTAGAAACTACACCCTTTGTCCCTAGTGTGTTGTAGAGAATTTCGCTATAATCCTCGTTTGAACTAAAGTCAATTAGAAAATCCGTAAGTTCACTGATTACTAAATCGTCATCAAAATTAGAATGAGTCATGAAAACATCACTGGGGGTCCTCGCAAATGGTTCGAGAGAAACATATCTCGAGGTATCCAAACACCATTCTTCGACATTATTTCCATTTTCTGTGGTGCAGTATTGAGAGACCGTGTTATCCTTCGCAAATGCAACCTCACCGGCCCCATCTGAAAGACATCGTAGAGCACCTGAAAACCCATAGTACTGTGTGCCAGGCTCCGGAATTGATGAGTTTTCGTTGAAGAATTGGATAATTGTATCTCTTAGAGATTCGATATCATTTGGATCACCAATTACATTTGCATACCCTAATCCAAGGAAGAATCCCATTGGAACCATCATTCCTGTTGAGTGTAACCAACCCGTATGACAGGAAGTTTTGCCTTGCATCAGTGAGAACGGATTTGTTAGCGGATCATCATCAAAATATGCTTCAGCGATGTCGCTATCGTCGAGAACCCAAGCGAGAGAATTGTAGTATGTCCTGCCGTCTGATTTTTGGTCAGCTGCAAAAGCCTGCAAACCGTATTGATTCCATCCGATCCAAGCAGCACCGCTATCCAATAGAGCGATATCGGCATTTCCAAACCTTAGCGCCTCGAGTATCGCTGCTTCTGAATCAACGGCATAAATTGTAAAATCAAATCTACTGTTTTGGGTAAGAATATCTGCCAACATCTCAGGACTAGTTTCTGACTCAAGCATACCTTCGGACACTTCGAATGCCAGAACTATGGGAGTTCTTGTTTGATTATTTGATTCCTCAGAATCACTCAAACAACCAGATAAGCTGCTAGATAGCAGGATAACGGTGTAGCAAATGACCAGTATTTTGTGATATCCTTTTGTTGGCATTGAACAAAACCTCTGTCAACCTGACTGTTGGTCAGGATGATTATTATTCAATGTTAGTCCTGAAAAAAAAAACATAATTTTCAATTTAATATTGGTGTTGACAGGGGAACCTGTGATGTGTACAGATTGCTCCTATATGACGCTGTTAGAGTTCCCCCTGCCAACGGGTATTGCCAATGCTATTGGCTAAGGTTGTTGACAGGGGGCCTATTGGCGTTCGAATACGGAATTCGAATGTAGGTGTCAGGCGCTGATACGCCCCCTGCCAACTGTTTTGTCTTATCGACTGGTTACGTATTTCATTGGAGAGTTCCAATGTCTTCGGCTGTGATGCCAAATGCATCCCAGACTGGCTGTAGATAGGAGCGGATATCCGCTTCATAATCTGCTGTAGCGTCTCCATCATTCTTCAGATCGAAGATTTGGAGAATCTTGTCATTGTAGTAATTAGCATACCATCCAAAAGCCTCGCACTCCTCCTGCGACATTCCCTCGTGCTGAGCGTGTGTCACTGAATTATAGCATCCAGTGAACTCCTCTCCATCTGGATCGTTTGCAGATGTGTAGTTCTCTAGATACATGTATGCCTCGCAGGATGCCTGTGAGCTATCCGATGAGACCGTGTGAGAGACCATGTTGTAGCAGATCGACGTGTACTCGGCGACATATGCCTCAATTACCCTGTAGAAGGCGTGGCCCTCTGCCTGGTGCTTGTCATAGTCTGAAGTATCTCCAGCAGCTAGGTCGTCTGTCATCTTCGATGCGTACCTTACGGAAGCCTGTGAGTAAACGATTACAATATTCTTCAGAACCTCGTCACGTGCGTCGACTACTCCTTGCATATCCTCATTCTGGAGTGCAGTCAAGCCAGCGTTCATTGCGGCTAGAGTAGCGATGTTTGTAGCATCACCAGTCCCAAAGTTGCCCCCTCTCTTTGCAGCGGTTGCATATGGTCCACATCCATCGTAATCATGGTTGGAATCGTCAGGACCATGGTAGAAAGCCCATCCTTCATCCCAAGCGTGTTGAGCGTCATCTGCTCCCCAGTTTCCTGCTTCCGCCTTGATGATTGCAGCGTTGAGTTCATGGATTGCATAAGCAGTCATTACACCATTCTGGATTCCCTTTTCTACTGCTTGATCTCTGACTGTGTCAGATTCTCCCTCGAAAGGACCTGTGCCATCAATAGCTGCGGATACGAAGTCATTCCATGAGCCGTCTGCACCATAGTATGCGTCGTATGCGTGGTTCTTGCCAGAAGCATCTGCGAAGCCCATGAGGGTCCTGTAGGAACCGTCGGACTTCTCGGCGTGCTTTCCATCATCATAGATATCCTTCACACCGTCCCAATCGTATGCACCAGATAGGTCCTTAATATCGCAGACATCACCCATTAACATTCGGTGATTATCAACGTTGGAAGCATACGTGTATCCTCCATCTGCGTCATCAAGATCTACATCATCTCCTGCACAACCGGCAATCGCACTGCCGATTAATACTAAAGTCATCATTAAAGTCATTGTTCTATTCATAGTTCAGGTCTCCCTAAACCGGCCGGATAGCGATCTGTATATGAAATTTAGGGCGCCCTAAACTCTTGAATCATGCGTGGAAAATCGTCATATAACTGATGAGCAGTCAATTGAATAGGAGACGGGGATTTTTCTCATTTCTGTTGGCAAATATTGGTTCTAGTTAAAAGGAGAGGATTAGTCTTGAGAAATTTGGGGCATAGATTGGGAGCTTCTGGTACCAAAATGGAAAATACCATTGACGGTCTTATGAATTCATTAGAACAGGTAGATAATAGAAAATTCAAGTATTGGGAATTTGATATTAGAGAATCTCTGGATGGAATAATTTTTGTCTTTCATGATGATCAAATACTTGTAGATGGAGAATTAATCGAAACCGCCAAATTGAACTTCTCTGAAATAATGAAAGCAGGTGAGGATTTGGAGGTAAAGATACCTACATTTTCAGAAGTTGTTGCAATATTGGGTGACCGGAAAGAAGATGTCATGGTTGAAGTGAAAGAATTGAGAACTGATGCCGCTAGAAGAACCGTGATTACTGCGATTTCTAGTAAACCAAATTGGAAACTGATGGCTACTCCAAATAGATTCTTGGAATCTTTTCCTAGTGATTCCAGAGATTATTGGGAGAGATATACTCGAGATTTAGACGTAGAATTAGTTAGAGTTGGTCGCCATAAATTGGACCTTTTTAGCGCTTCTAAATCCTTTTTCAGGTGGAAATTTGCTCAATTTAAATGGTTTTTCGGGATTTAATAATGATGACTGTTTTGGATTATTTTTTCCTACAATTGATTATGAACCCCATTACTCACCCTAATGTTGAAGAAAATGGTCAATAATGATGAGTTAATTGTGGCGCTAAATAATGCTCTCGCTTGGGAATTGAGGGCTATTGCAATGTATGCTCACTATTCCGCATACGTTTCAGGGATTCATAGATTACAACTTTCGGTATTCTTCAATAATGAAGTAACAGAATCAATTGCGCATGCTTCAACCGTAAGATCCGCTATAGTGAAATTACACGGTAAGGCCACTACGGAGAGGGCAGAAGACCCTATTTTACACTCAATGGACTTCCGAGATATGTTGGAAGAGGCACACAAAACTGAGTTGAAAGCTAGCGAGACATATGGAAAAATTTTACCAATGGTTGAGCAAATTGGGGATAGCGAACTTTTTGATGCCCTGGAAGTTATTTACTTTGATGAACTGAGATCTGTAGAAGAATTGAGAATGATGCTTGGTTGAGATTTAAACATACTATCTATGGTTAGTTTAGGGTGCCCTAAACATTATCAAACAAACCGATTTCGGAGATGTATGGAAAAAACTAGTTGGGCTGGTTGGGCCAAAGCTAACAAAGCACTTTTGCTCGCTGGATTAGTGCTATCTGCGACCGTATTGTATCTCATTTTCGACATTAATTACGAACAATGTGATGATGAAGATAACTGTATTACAATCGCTTTTGAGGTACAAGATGACTATTTGTATTTTGGAAAAGAGAACCCTCAGCACTTGGCAGATAAAATGAGTGCTCTTACTGGTATGGATGTTGAAATAATGGCTGTATCGAATTCTGGCGCGATAATCGAGGCTATCAATAATGGGAATGCGGATATTGGCTTTGTAGATGGAGCGGCCGCTTGGCTTGCATGGGAAGTTTACGATTTGGACGTGCTAGCGGCCGAGTGGAAATTTGATCAAAGGACGTACTATAATGCGGCAGCTTGGGTGAAAAAGGATTCTGAAATCGCAGACGCATATCTAGATGATGATCCGGATACAGATCCTTTTGCTTTGATGAATGGAAAAACGTCTTGCCACACAGGATGGCTGAAAAGTGCTGGGATGTTGATTCCAATGGGATACTTGATTGGAAATGGGTATGCCGAGGTACGTGGAGATCCTGAAGAAATTACTTCACTACGAGACACAGTGACGCATTTCTTCAACGAAGATTCAAGCATACCAGATGGAGGCACTCAATATTCCGGATACAAGGGTGCAATGAAGTGTATGATGACTGATCGCGGAGACGTTGCTTTAGTCAAGGATACAGCATATATGCTCTACTGTGACGAAAATGAGGACGGAATTGCAGATGGCCCTGATTGGTGTTTAGATAGAGATGAGCTCGTTATGCTCGAACCATTTGGTCAAGCACCTAGTCACCCCGCTTTGTATAATCCCTCGACTATGAATGCCGAAATGGTCGAACTAATTCAAAATGCATTGGTGGATATGAATAATGATGAAGAAGGTACGAAGATACTCTCTGATGTCTTAAACACCGAGGGAATGGTTGCAACGAATGCTGACGATCACCTTGGTACATATGGTGCGGCTGTAGAGAACGTCCCTGGGATACAAGCATTTTTTGAGGATTGATTACAGGCCTCTATTAGCGTCCTGTCCCAGCGTCGAGGTTTCACAATGAGGGTGACCATTACAATCCTAATTTTATTGATAGTATCCCTATTTGCTGGATGTTTTTCAAACGATGGAGATGATTTTGAATGGGCTGACCCCCAAACAACAGATTGCAATTTAGCTAATGACTTGACTTGTACTAATTTGTTTCCGGGAACCGGTACGCCTCATCACTCCGAAGTAAATCCTCAAACCAACGAATTATGGATAATTTATCTCAGTGGAATGGTGAAAATTTGGCAAGATGATGAACTAATACAAGCTGGGGATCTAAGTGAAATTGTAAATAGATGCCATACAGAACAAGGATTGCTTGGATTTGCATTCGATGCTAACTATAATTCCACCAAACAACTCTTGTTATCATATGTGGAAAAAGGGAGTTGCGAAGGAGCGAATACCGCAGATCTTGTTCTAGCATCAGTTGTTGTTACTGATGATGTGATAAATTTGGACACGTTAATCGTCTTGAAAACCGTCGAACAGCCATACAGGAATCATAACGGGGGGCATTTACTTGGTTTGGGTAATGGAAAATACCTCTGGGGAATTGGAGATGGAGGTGGGGCTAACGACCCAGAAAAGAATGGGCAAAATTCTGAAAATTTACTAGGTACTATTGTTTACTTCCAATACTCAAACGGCGAGGTCAATCCGGTTATGAATTCAGAAAATGAAAACTCCTACATCTTACACTATGGTTTGCGAAATCCATGGAAATTCGACGTGGGCCCTAACGAGGAACTATGGATTGCAGATGTCGGACAAAATTGTTGGGAAGAAATTAATCTGGTAAACTTGGTAAACAAATCAAACCTTGGGTGGTCAGAAAAAGAAGGGTTCAGTGATTTTTTCGAAGGCGGGAGTTGTGAAGGAGGAGTTGTATCTGAAAATAACGAATATACAGACCCTGTCTTTGTCTATGGTCACAATAATGGAAATTGTTCCATAACCGGAGGCTTTTGGATTGAGAATACAATAATCTCAGACCAAGGTGGTTATCTGTTTGGAGACTTTTGTTCCGGTTCGCTATGGATTCTATCCAATGGTGTAAATAACACATGGAAAGAGACCTATCTTGGTAACGTAGGGGGACTAATTGTAGGGTTTGGAGAAGGGGCTAATGGAGAGCTTCTGGTCTTTTTCTGGACTGGAGAAATCATACAAATCACTCAATCCGCTGCCGCCGATAGCAATATCGTGTGAGACCTGTTCCAGTATTGTGATGAGACGCCAAGGCGTGCTTAGAATCGTGGTCATGATTACGATTATTGGACTGATGATTTCTTGGTTACCAATGGGCTACCAACAAGGTGGTCTTGATGATTCTCAAGACAGAAGAGAACAACTCGGCCCAGATGAGCCTACGCTTGAGGAGCGATGTAGCGTCCTTACTTTCGAGGATATGTTTGAGTATACTAAAGCAGTATTCAATTTCACTATTGCCAGTGATTGGAGCTCTGCCGAAATTGAAGCAGTTGCTTGGGTAAATGGGACTTTGGCAGATGATGTAAGACAGAGTTTAGATGAATATATTGCACAAATCTACCCAAGTGGCGATGATGGATGGATTTCTACAGACGAAAGAGAAGGGGTCAGAGCTATTGCTTCGGAGTGTGTTCAATACACGTTTACTAGAATGGGTATGCGTGATGGAAGTCCTCACAGAGGAGGTGACGGCACTGATTGGAAAAACACATCTTGGACCGAAGACGAGGTCCTGGTCGAAGAATGGAATCTAGTTCCTCCTCGACATTCGGAATCGAGAGACTGTTCAGGAATTGGTAGTAATAGCGATTGCTACGAGGTTCCGGTATATCCGGATAGTGACCGAGATTGCGATACCGACATAGATTCATCAAGCGGTCAAGATGAATGTAGAATGATGCTATGGCTAAATGCCACCATGACTATCTCCGGCATAAATGATCCAAGTGACTTCACAATAGCCTATAATGCCTCAAATATGAGTGGAGCGGAATATCACATCAAATTCCCCGTAACCGAAGGACTCCGACTAGATATGTGGGAGGAATGTGAAGGACGAGACGTGCAAGTGGATATGGGTGATTTTGCTGGTGTGGCTCCTCTGAGAGGTAGTTGTGTTGGTGACGGTTCTAGTAGCTATGAACTTAATGAAAACGAAGATGGAAGTCTAACTTACTCCTTCTATCCCAACATGCCTCAATGGCCTTTAGGAGAGGATCTGTTTGCCGACTTTACAACTGCACCAATCCCAGTGGACGATCCTCCTGTCTGGACTGCTAGCGCACCCACAAATGGAGCCTGGTTCCCTCGTGCGAGCGGGGGAGCACAGATTATCGCGGACTGGAATGAAGTTCAAAATTGGTTCAATGATGAGGCTGGAGTATCGAACCTTGATGTAAATTGCAGAGGTGATGCCGGATTAGCAATTACCTACTCACAACGAGAGTTATCGATGGATGTACCAAGAGGTCAGGCAGGAGAGGTCACCTGTGAAGCAATCGACAGTTCTGGCCAATCCTCAGGAAATAGAACTTGGAATATAGGAGTACCATTCCAAATTTCAACTACAGATACTGAACTATCAGACCCTCATCCGATTACTCTCTCTCCAACCGCTGGCTGGCCAGATCTATCTGTGGAAATCGGATTTACCTCAAGCTTCGAAGAGGCTGGAACTTATTCCAGTCAATATTCAATTCAAGACTCCGAAATAACTCAAGATATCGCTGCATTGGGTCTCATTCCCGGTCCTGTATATGTCGCAGTAATTGTAACCGGAGAAGGAGTTTATAGTTTACAAGCGATTTATGATTTGGGAATTCAAAAGGCCAGCAGTGCACCAATAATGACTGTCACCACCGAAGGGTGGGATGGTAATTCATGGTCAATGAATGGTCAGTTCTCCGACCCCGATGGTGAAACGATTAGTTTCAGCCTGATGATTGATGGGGCCTCAGTTGGAAGTATTACGGTCAGTGGCAATATGTGGTCTACACCTGCGATTGATTTCTCAGTATGGACAGAAGGTTCGCATATTGTTGAGGTTCAAGCCTGTGATGAGTCTGGCCTATGTTCAAGTCAGCAACGTAGCGTTGACAATACTCATTTGTTCGTTGATCCTGAACCTGAACCTGAACCACCGAAAGATAACTCTTCGGTTCTTCCCTCAATGGGATTGGCCGGTCTGATTCTTGCGGCATCTGCCGCACTCATATACTCGGGCCGACGCGACTGAGTTCGTGAGCTTCTCAGGCACCGTGGACAGAGAGTCGCATGAAGGGGGCCTCCTCGTTTCCTTTGAGGGACGTGCGCCGAGACTTGGGGCTACTTTACGAATAATCGGTGGAAAGCCGATTGGTAAGGTTAATTCAGTGATTGGAGCGATTGATGGGGCGTTTGTTCACATTCATCCAATTACAGATCAAATAGAAGTCACAAGCACAATCGGCTCTCCGGTTGAAATCGCTCCAAGAGAGAAAAGAGAGTATCGTGGTCGTGGAAGAGATTCTCGTCGAGATAACCGACGTGGAGGGAATAATGACGGAAAAGGCGGCGACTGGAATTGTCCAAAGTGCAATAATTCCAATTTTGCCTTCCGAAAGAAGTGTAACCGCTGTGAAGCGGACAGACCTCGAGATGGAGGTAGGAAATTCGAAAGACATTTCGAACGAGGCGGTAATAACAAGCAAAAGAGCCAAGATTGGACTTGTCCTAAGTGTAACAACTCTAACTTCGCCTTCAGAAATAAATGCAATCGCTGTGAAGCAGATAGACCTAGAGATGGAGGGAAGAAGTTTGAAAGAAAATTTGAACGAGGTGGTAATAACAAGCAAAAGGGCCAAGATTGGACTTGTCCTAAGTGCAACAACTCTAACTTCGCCTTCAGAGATAAATGCAATCGCTGTGGAGCTAATCGGCCTAGTTCCGGCGGTAGGAACCCACCGAGAGACAGAGGTAACCAAAACCGTGGTCCTAGGTCTCAAGGAGGACCGTCCGGTCGAGGTCGAGGACGAGCGCCGGGGAGCGCAAGTAAACCACGAAGATCTGGATTCAGAGGCACTGGTCGAGGTGGTCCTAGAGGTAATCGACCAGGAAGAGGTAGCGGTAGGCGCTGAGTTTGGGTCACCCCAGCATTCATTTTGTCTAAACCCGAGCAAGACCTATGGCGAACAAGGCGGATATGCTCTGGGAAGATGTTCTCGAGCTTGAAGAGGCCGGTGAGAGGCAGGAAGCCCTCGATTTATGTCGCCAAATCACTCGCATGGAGCCTGACCATGCCGCCGCTTGGAAAATGACCGCAAGGATGACTCTTCCAGCCGCAAGGAGAGGTGTACAAGATATGCCTACTTTATCACAAGCGGCTAGTGCTTATGCCGCATTACAAAATGTCGTGAGACTGGAACCGGAGGATACAGAATCGTGGGCATTAGGAGGAATTCTTCTCGTTGATCACCTAGGTATGCTAGAAGAGGCACTTGAGTGGTGGCAGCAAAGAAGGCAAGTCAACCCCGGAGATGTGACACCACTAATCGAACAAATTGCCATTCTTGTACGACTTGGGATGTATTCCGAAGCTAGCGAGTTGTTGGAAATCATGTTCGACTCAGGGATGGAACAACCAGACCGTAAGCAACTAATGAATATGGATCGAGTTAGACAGATGGTTGACAAGGCGGCCAAAATGGAGAAAGAGGAAATATTCAGGCCACAAAATCCCAAACATCCTCGATGGGAGATAATCGGTCGAATGAAAACTCGTAAACCACTCTCTGAGACTTTCTTCCTGTTCACTTTTGTTGCTCCAATTGTATTCATTATTGGCACTATAGCCATGAGTGCACTTGGAGGTAGTCAATATGGCTTCATTTTGGTGTTTTTGATTATTCTAGGTCTATTTTCGGGGATAAGTCGAGCCGGTGCTGGATTATTGCAAAAACTAAACCGACACGCACTCGACTTAGAAAGGGCAATCGATGTAGAGGCAACTTCAGCAAAGATCTGTGTGCCTACCGAAATTCGCGGTAGTAAACTCTACAATCATACGATTGGAAAACGAACTGAAGCCTTCCAAGACCGCCATAGTAAAATTATACAATCAGACGAAATTATTGATAAAAAGTGGAAACCAAAACTACCAGATTTTTCAAACACGGAAAGTTGGTGGGGAGAGGCTGAGGAATCCGAAGATTAACTCTGAATTATTTCTCATGTCCCTGCAGAATAATCTTCCAGATAGGCTAGTTGCTCATTGGTCAAACTATCGATACTAATTCCTTCTGCTGTGAGTTTTAACCTTGCCAATTCACTATCTTGTTCGGCACTAATGTCGTAGACGATATTGTCGTA
>CESQ01188199.1_pt1 | contig 14742 bp, 14 predicted proteins | sample 361401 | NCBI WGS metagenome assembly CESQ01 (sample SAMEA2622119, study PRJEB7988) | marine metagenome | isolation source: saline water (ENVO:00002010), including | reverse complement strand
GCTGGGGCCGATGAAGGTGAAGCCGGAGTTCTCAACCTGCTCGGCAAAGTCGGCGTTCTCGGCCAGGAAGCCGTAGCCGGGGTGGATGCCGTCGGCGCCGGTCACTTCCGCCGCGCTGATGATCGCCGGGATGTTCAGGTAGGACAGGGGCGCCGGAGCCGGGCCGATGCAGACGGATTCGTCGGCCATGGCCAGGTGCATGAGTTCACGGTCGGCGGTGGAGTGCACCGCCACGGTTTTCAGACCGAGTTCCTTGCACGCGCGGATAACCCGCAGGGCAATTTCACCTCGGTTGGCAATAAGTACTTTTTGCATCGCAGCCTCCAGGTTGGGCTCAGGCGATGCTGAACAGCGGTTGATCGAATTCGACCGGCTGGCCGTTCTCGACCAGAATCGATTGCACTACGCCGCTCTTGTCAGCTTCGATGTGGTTCATCATCTTCATGGCTTCGACGATGCACAGCACGTCGCCGGCCTTGACGCTTTGGCCAACTTCAACGAATACCGCAGCAGTCGGAGACGGCGAGCGGTAGAAGGTGCCAACCATCGGCGAGCGTACCAGGTGACCGCTGGGCTCGGCCGGAGCGGCCGGTGCATCGGCTGCAGCCGGGGCAGCAGCGGGTGTGGGGGCTGCGGCAACCGGAGCCGGAGCCGGAGCAACCTGATATTGCGGAGCGGCGACCTGCTTGCTGTGGCGGCTGATGCGCACAGACTCTTCGCCTTCATGAATTTCCAGTTCGTCGATACCGGACTCTTCCAGCAGTTCGATCAGTTTTTTGACTTTGCGAATGTCCATTGATGCATGCACTCCAGATCAGGTTTGCGTAATTCAGTGTTGTTCGATCTTCTCTATGGCTGCCTGCAGGGCCAGCTCGTAGCCCTGGGCGCCGAGACCGCAAATCACTCCTTCGGCAACGTCCGAAAAGTAGGAGTGATGACGGAAAGGTTCGCGCTTATACACGTTGGATAAGTGAACTTCGATGAATGGGATGCTCACTGCGAGCAATGCGTCACGTATTGCCACGCTGGTATGGGTAAAAGCAGCAGGATTGATGATGATGAAGTCGATGGCTTCATCGCCGGCAGCATGAATGCGTTCAATCAGCTCATGCTCGGCATTGCTTTGCAGGCTCAGCAGGTGATGGCCGCGCTGGCTGGCCAGCTCACGCAGGTGCTGGTTGATCTGCTCCAGGGTGGTGGCGCCGTAAACGCCGGGCTCGCGGCTGCCCAGGCGATTCAGGTTAGGTCCGTGCAGAACCAGGATGCTGGCCATGTTGCGTTGATTCCATAGTGTGACGGGTGACCCGTCGGTCGAGTTTTTTCGGCAGTTTGCCGCAATCAGTCCGGCCTGTCCATAAGTGGAATATTGACATCAGATGTCAGCATGATGGCAGCATTATAGCGCAAACTTATTTTTGGCCGGCGCGGCGGGCGAGTGCGGCGAATTCGTCCTTTGAGACTTCGCCCTGAATGCGCAGGTCACGTTGTTCGCTGCCGTCGGCGGCAAAAAACAGATAGGCCGGTGGTCCGAACAGCTGCTGACGGGTCAGCCACTCGCGCTGGGCGGGGGTGTTGTCCGTCACATCCAGCTTGAGCCGCAGGTGACTGCCCAGCAGCGTCTGGATGTCGGGCTTGTTGAGGATGGTGCGTTCCATGACCTTACAGCTGATGCACCAGTCGGCGTACAGGTCGACGATGGCGGGTTGACCGCGCTCGGCCGCTTGCGCCAGCTCTTGTTGCAGTTGGGCGGGGTCGTCCACGGTGGTGAAAAATGCGCTGCTGGCGCTGTTGCCAGCGCCGGTCAGTGGCTGCAGCGGGCGCAGTGGATCTTCACCCCCGGCCAGAGCACCAAACAGGGCGGCTGCGGCGTACAGGCCAAACAGCAGGGCGATGGTCTGGCGCAGATACTGCCCGCTTTGCAGTGACGCCAGGCGTACCGCAAGACCGGCTGCCAGTGCCGCCCACAGCGCCAGGCTCAGCGGGCCGGGCAGAACCCGCTCCAGCAGCCAGATGGCTACCGCCAGCAGGCCAAAGCCGAACAGGTGCTTGACCGTTTCCATCCAGGGGCCGGAGCCGGGCAGCAGGCTTTTACCGAACAGGGTGACCAGCAGCAGCGGTGTGCCCATGCCCAGGCCCAGGGCAAACAGGTTGATCCCGCCGCCCAGGGTGTCTCCGGTGCTGCTGATATACACCAGCGCGCCGGCCAGCGGCGCAGAAATACAGGGCGATACCACCAACGTAGACAGGGCGCCCATGGCCGTTGCGCCGGGCAGCGAGCCGCCGTGGGCGCGCCGGTTCAGGCGTTCCAGTGGTTCACGCATAAAGCTGGGCAGGCGCAGGTCAAAGACACCGAACATGGCCAGAGCGAACAGCACAAAGAACACCGCAAAGGTGCCCAGCAGCCAGGGGGATTGCAGGCGCGCCTGCAGGTTCAGCGCGGCGCCAAAGCTGCCGATCAACGCGCCGACAATGGCCAGGGTGACGGCCATGCCCAGCACATAGCCCAGCGCCAGGCTCATGGCGCGACCGCGACCGATCTGGCTGCGGCCCAACACCATGCTGGACAGGATTGGCAGCATCGGCAGCACGCAAGGTGTGAATGTCAGCCCCAGGCCGGCGGCAAAGAACAGCAGCAGAGTAACCAGGCCGCCGCGCTCGTAAGCAGGCGCGGGCTCGCTGGTGTTGCTATCTGCCGGCGTGCTGGCGGTGTCGCCACCAGCGGCTGCGGTCAGCGCCAGACTGACCGTCTCGGGCGGGTAACACAGGCCTGCATCTGCGCAGCCCTGAAAGCCCAGATTCAGGCTGCGCGTGCCGGCAGGCAGTGCTGCCGGGTCCAGCGTGATCTGCAGTTGGTTGTAGTACACCTCCACATCACCGAAGTACTCGTCGGTCTTGTGAACCCCTTCGGGCAGCTGCATTTGCAGGGTTTGGCCCGTGTCGGTAGTGACCTGCAGGCGGTGACGGTAGAGATAGTAGCCGGGTGCGATGTCGACGATCAGGGCCAGACGCTGGGTATCGGACTCCAGTACGCCTGGTCGGAAAGCCTGGTGGACCGGAAGAAAATCGGCCTGATTGCTACTGCCCTGCAGCAGGCTGCTGCCGCTGCGGCTATCGGTGAACTGGGCGTGGGCAGCGCTGGCGCATAACAGCAGCGTGAACAGGACGAGACGAAACGCGGACATGGGATAACCGGCCTGAAAAACAGAGGGTCATCATACGGTGTGCGTGGGGCTGGCGAAAGGGCGCGGCCGCCGCAGAGCAGCCGCGCAAGTGTTGCCAAATAGGACAAGGGCGCGCCGATCAATTCCGCATGCCCCCTGGCGTGTGGAACGGCTCAGCGCTTGCTCAGATGCGAAACGCCGAGACAGCCGACAACAGCGCGCGGCTGCGCTGGCTGATTTGCTGGGTGTGCTGGCGGGTGTGGCCGACCATGCTGAGATTGGCGTCGCTGAGCTGGTGGATCTGCTGGCTGTTTTCGCGAATGGTGCGCACACGGTCCGATTGGGCGTCGGTATGGGTCGCAATGTGCTCGGCCAGCTCGGTGATACGGTCGATCGCATTAACGATACGCCCCAGTGCCGCATCAGCCAATTGGCCCTGCTCGGCGGTGTGGCGCGCGTGCTTGACCTGCTCCTCCATTTGCCCGGCCGATTGGCGGGCGACCTCTTGCAGGCGTTCGATCAGCTGGCGAATCTCCTGGGTGGAGCCGGCGGTACGCTGGGCCAGGCCGCGCACTTCGTCGGCGACCACTGCAAAGCCGCGGCCGGCCTCACCGGCCCGTGCGGCCTCAATGGCCGCATTGAGCGCCAGCAGGTTGGTCTGCTCGGCAATGCCCTGGATCACCTGCAGCACGCCACCGATGGTGTCGGATTCGGCCACCATACGGTCGATGGTGCGGGCACTGGCCTGCACCTCCTGCACCAGTTGCTGCATCTGGGCGATGGTGCCACCGATGACTTGCTGGCCGTCACGTACTTCACGGTTGGCTACGCGGGCCAGCTCGGCGCTTTCGCCGGCATTGGTGGCGACCAGGCGGATGGCTTCGTCCATACCGCCAATGTCCTGATTGATTGACTGGGTATCGCGTTGCTGCTGGGCGGCGCGGTCGTGGGTATCGGCCGACAGGCGCTCCAGGTCGTCGCTGGTGCCGCTCAGGGCCTCGGCTTGCTGGTTGATGGTGGTCACCAGTTCGATCAGATATTGGCGCAACTGATTGGCCGCCAGCTCCAGTTGTTTCAGCTCGCTGATGCGTGAGCTGGACTCTACCGGCTGGGTAAAGTCGCCTTCGGCGTAGGTCGAGAGCACCGGCGCAAAGCGGCCGATCGCCTTGGACAGGGCCCGTTGCGAGCGCTCGATCAGCAGGGCGATGACAATAATGAGGCCGATAATGGCCAGCTGGACGTTACGTACCTGGCTGGTGATGCCGTCGCGGGCGGCGGTGAGTGCCGGGCGCATCTGGGCGGCGCCCGCCTGCAGGCTGTCGATACGTTCACCGGTGATGCTCTGCAGCTGGGCCCGCTCGACGATCAGTGCGCTGGTGCGTTCCAGCTCGCCCGGATAGCGGTTCAGCAGTGACAGCAGGGTGCGCTTGTAATCGGCGCCGGGGTCGGTTGCTTCGCTGCTGTTGCTGGTGGTCACCCCCAGCAGGGAGGCGAAGGGGTCGTTGCTGCTGTCCTTTTCTTCCACCACGCCGAGCAGGGGCAGGGCATCAAGCGCGCTGGCGCGCTCCTGCGCGGCCTTGACCAGGCGCTGCAGGTTGGCCAGCAGGGTCGGGTCGTTCTGGCTGAACAGCTTGCCTCGCGCCAGGCTGATACGCAGCAGATCCCCTTGCAGCTCATCGGTCAGGCGCACGTACTCCATCGCCTGGCGAGCACCTTGCTGCTGGCCGTCGCGGGCGTAGCTGGCCAGATGATCCAGCTCGGCCTGCATTTCACGCTCGGCCTGGGTCAGCAATCCTTGTGGGTCGCCCGACAGCTTGCCCACCGCCAGCAGGTCGGTCTGCATAAATTCGATAAAGGTGGTCAGCGGGGCGGCGAGTGGCTGGCGGATATCGTCCGGAAAAGCCTGCAGGCTTTGCTGCAAAGCCTCGGCAGTATGCTGCGCCTGTTGCAGGCGCACGGCGTCGCCGCTCAGCCGGTAGGCCTCGGTATCGCGCTGCAGGGCCTGGGTCTGGCTGACAATGTTGAGGTAGGCGTCCATCAGCGTGTAAGGGACCTTCAGCGCCTGTTGGGCCCACCAGAGGCTGGCGGCCAGGGCGATGCCGACGGCGGCCAGCAGACAGGTGTTGAACAGGGTCAGGGTTTTCAGGCGCATGAGCGAGCCCTCGGCAGGTCGAGACGGCTGCGATAATAGTGTCATTTGTGTGACAACTTGATGAAAGGTGGCAATGTGCCTGCGCGCAGTGGCGGCAAGATAGAGCCTTCGGCCTGATCGGGCGGGCAGGCAGTGGCCGGCGATGATATGCTGGGCGCATGACAGTTACAGGAGTGCGGATATGGCATTTGGCAAAGGAAAATCTTCATCTCACGGCACCGATAACCCCTGGCTGAGCAAGCTGCTGCTGGTTCCTGTGCTGCTGGTTCTGCTGATTCTGCTGCTGGTGGGCTGGTACTGGAGTCAAGAGCCGGGTCTGGAGCCGGTTGCCGGTACCCCCAAAGCCGACCAGGTGAGTGGTGAGTACACCGCCAGAACTGTGCGCGGGCTGGTTGTCACGCTACTGGACAAGCCCGGTGGCTACCTGAGCAACGACATCATGCCGCCCGGTCTGCTGATGGATAACATGCCCAGCTGGGAATACGGCGTGTTGGTGCAGGTGCGGGACATGACCCGCGCGCTGCGTCGTGACATGGCGCGCTCCCAGTCGCAGTCCACCGAGGACCGGGATCTGGTCAAGGCCGAGCCGCGTTTTCACTTTGATCACAACAGCTGGGCCATGCCTGCCAGCGAAAGCGAGTACCGCGACGGCGTCAAGGCACTCGACAGCTACATCGCCCGTCTGGGCCGGGGTGAGGCCAATTTCTATTCCCGTGCCGACAACCTGTCCAGCTGGGTCAGCGACGTCAGTACCCGTCTTGGCTCGCTGTCGCAGCGCCTGTCTGCCAGTGTCGGGCGCGCCCCGCTGACCGATGGCGGCAAGTTGGGTGAGACCACGCCCTGGCTCGAAATTGACGATGTGTTCTATGAAGCACGTGGCACCTCATGGGCGCTGGTGCAGCTGCTGCGCGCTGTCGAGCATGACTTTGGTGATGTGCTGGAGAAGAAGAACGCGCTGGTGAGCCTGCAGCAGATTATCCGTGAGCTGGAGGCGACCCAGCAGACGCTGTGGAGCCCCATGGTGCTCAATGGTGATGGCTTTGGCATGCTGGCCAACCATTCGCTGGTCATGGCCAACTACCTGTCGCGTGCCAACGCCGGCCTGATTGAGTTGCACCGCTTGCTGGAACAGGGCTGATACGTGGATCAACAACAGGTTGAGGCTTATCTCAAGGCCTCGGGTGCCGAGCAGGTGGTGTACGTCGATGAACAGGACCGCCCGCTTGGCGAGGTAACCCGCGCCGAGGCGCAGGCGCGGGGCCTGATTACCCGCTGTACCTTCATCTTTGTGTTCAACAGCCGTGGTGAGCTGTGTGTGCATCAGCGCACGGCGCACAAGCGCTTATATCCGGCGTTCTGGGATGTCGCCGCGGGTGGTGTGGTTGCCGCCGGCGAAAGCTACCTGCAAGGCGCCGAGCGCGAGCTGGCAGAGGAGCTTGGTGTGCAGGGCGTGGCATTGACCGAGCACTTCCGTTTTTACTTCGACTCTGCTGAAAGTCGGCTTTGGGCTGGTGTTTTCAGCTGCTGCTGGGATGGTCCGCTGCAACTGCAGCCCGAGGAAGTCCAAGCGGTGCGTTGGGTCGATCTGCAGAGCGACTGGCAACGACCCGGTGAGCAGTATGCGCCCGACTCACAGGAAGCCTTGGCGCGCCTGCTGAAACAGCCTTCATGGGAATTTCCTGCATGAAAAAGACCGGTTTGCAGGCCCTGGGCGGCCTGGTGTATTCAACCGATGCCGGGCGTCTGTGCCCGGGGTGTGAACAGCCGGTGGCGCAATGCCGCTGCGCTGAGCAAGCGGTGCCCGAGGGTGATGGAATCGCCCGCGTGCGCCGTGAAACCAAGGGGCGCGGTGGTAAAACCGTGACCACGGTGAGCGGCGTGCTGCTCAATGCTGATGACCTCAAGGCGCTGGCCAAGCGCCTGAAGAACCGCTGTGGCTGCGGTGGTGCTGTTAAAGACGGGGTGATCGAGATCCAGGGAGACAAGGCCGAGCAGGTATGTGAACTGCTGAGCGCCGAAGGCTACAAGGTCAAGCGCGCAGGGGGCTGAACCTTGGTACATTCCCGGCGCTGGCTGGCCTACTGGCACGATCGCGCCGCCCAGCGTCGCGTCTGGGCCATTGCCCTTCCTCTGATTCTCTCGAATATCAGCGTGCCACTGGTCGGTCTGGTCGACACGGCGGTGATCGGCCATCTGGACGCGGCCTATCATCTTGGCGCGGTGGCTGTCGGCAGCACCCTGTTCACCTTCGTTGTCTGGCTGGCGGGCTTCCTGCGCATGGGCACCACCGGTTTTGCGGCGCAGGCCTGCGGCGAGGGTGATGGCGCCGAGCTGCGGCGTATTCTGCTGCAATCGGCCTGGCTCGCGGTGTTGATCAGCCTGCTGGTGTGGCTGCTGCGCACGCCATTGCTGGAGCTGGGGCTGCACTACCTGAACAGCAGCGCCGAGCTGCTTGAGCACGCGCGGGCCTACTTCCAGATCCGTCTGATCAGTCTGCCGGCCGCGCTGGTCAACTTTGTACTGATCGGCTGGTTTATCGGTGCTCAGAATAGCCGCGCGCCCTTTGCCATCCTGCTGACGGTGAATCTGGTCAACATAGCGCTGGACCTGCTTCTGGTCGCGCTGCTCGGTCTGGGTGTTGAGGGGGCAGCCTGGGCCAGCGTGTGTGGTGACCTGTGCGGCCTGCTGCTAGGACTGGCGCTGCTGGGGCCGGTCCTGCGGCAGTACCCCGGCCGCTTCAATTGGCTGCTGGCAGTGCAGCTCAAGGGCGCGGCGCCCCTGCTGCGGGTTAACCGTGACATTCTGATTCGCTCGCTGGCGCTGCAGTCGGTGTTTTATCTGCTGGTTGTGCAGGGCGCGCGGCTGGGCGATCAGGTGGTGGCCGCCAACGCCGTGCTGCTGAACTTTCTGCTGATCGCCTCCCACGGACTCGATGGCCTGGCGCACGCCCTGGAGGCGCTGGGTGGTCATGCGCTGGGCAAGCGGGATAAGGATGCGCTGCGCCGGGTGATGGTGATCACCACCGGCTGGGCGGTACTGTTGAGCCTGATCTTCGTGCTGGTGTTTCTCGGCGCCGGCGATCTGTTGGTGAGAGTGCTTACTGATTTGCCGGAGGTGCGCGCCGAGGCCATCCGCTACCTGCCTTGGGTTGCGGTGATGCCGCTGGTGGCGGTGTGGAGTTATCTGCTGGACGGCTTGTTTATCGGCGCCTCGCGGGCGTTGGCGATGCGCAATGCCATGTTGCTGGCGCTGGCCTGCTATCTGCCTCTGGCCTGGGCCTTGCGGGGGCAGGGTAACCACTATCTCTGGGCTGGCTTTTTGACGTTTATGGCGCTGCGTTCGGTATTTCTTGGTGGCTGGTTTGGCTGGCTCTGGCGCACTGGCCGCTGGATGAAAAGGGTTTAGACTGAGTAGCGGGGCCGGGGGCCTCTATAGCGAGGGGGAAGCATGATTGAGGCAGCTATTGCGGTGAATGAGCAACAGCGACTGGCCGCACTCCAGTCGATGCAGTTGCTCGACACACCGCCAGACCCGCATATCGATGCCTTGCTGCGGATCGCGCAGCGCCTGTTTGGCGTCGGCAGCACGCTGATCAGCCTGATTGATGCTGACCGGCAATGGTTCAAGGGGCGTATCGGCGCCAACAATCTTGAGGGGCCGCGCAGCACCTCTTTTTGCGGTCATACCATCTTGTCCGATGAGATCCTCTACGTACCGGACGCGTTGGACGATGAGCGCTTTGCGGACAACCCGGCCGTCACCGGCTACCCCTTTGTACGCTTTTACGCCGGGATTCCGCTGCGCGCACCGGACGGCAGTCGTATCGGTTCATTTTGCGTGCATGACAGCGCGCCCAGGGAGCTGAGCGAGTCGGAGCGTGAGGCGCTCAGCGATTTTCGCCAGCTATTCGAGGCGCTGTTCGTCGCACATCAATTGCGCATGCAGGCGGCCTGGTTGCAGGAGGCGTTGGGCGAGGCAGAACGCCGCGCGCTGATCGACCCGCTGACGCAGCTGTGGAATCGCCAGGGCATGCGTACCATGTTGCCGGCAATGGTACGCCGTGCCGAGCGCGAAGGTTTGAAGGTGGCGTTTATTTACGGCGACCTGGATCACTTCAAGCGCATTAATGATGAGTACGGCCACGCCGCTGGTGATCAGGTGTTGATTCAGTCTGGCCAGCGCATGGTCGCGGCGATTCGGCCGAGTGATATGGCGCTGCGCCTGGGCGGGGAAGAGCTGGCGGTGTTGGCGCTGGTTGCCGATGAGCAGGAGCTTGGGCTGATGGCCGAGCGCTTGCGCCTGGCTTTTTGTCGTCAGCCGTTTGAGCTTGAGGCCGGGGCGCTGGATGTCACCATCAGCCTGGGTATTGCTGTGGCTGAGCCGAGCGAGGTTGGCGATGATGGCCATACGCTGCTCGAGCGTGCCGACGCTGGTCTGTATCAGGCCAAGCGAGAAGGGCGCAACCGGGTAGTGCGCGGCTAGGCGCGGCGCAGCCACCAGTGCAGGTAGCGCCCCAAGTGCTGGTAGGTCGGGTGTCGACTGTATTGCAGCTCAAAGTCGATCAGGTCCTCGAGGCTACTGTTGCTGCAGAACGGCTCCGGCATGTAGTCGTAAAACACCCTGACGCCGCTGGTGCCCAGGCATTCCAGCCCGGCGGCCCGGGTCCAGAGCTGCACCTCGCGTGGGTCGAGCGGTTGCTGCGGTGTCAGGCCGCTCTTGCCCTGGCCAGACAGCGGTTTCTTGCGCAGCTTCTTGAACTGTCCCTTGACCAGATTCTTGTAGATCAGCGCATCGCGGTTATAGAACGCCAACGACAGGGCGCCGTGCGGTAACAGCAGTGTGGTCAGTTGCTGCAGCGCTGCTGCCGGTTCCGCCAGCCACTCCAGTACCGCGTGAAAGACCACCAGATCGTATTGTTCACCCTGTTCGGCGAGCGCCTGCAGCGGCAATTGCAGGTAGCGCACCGGCTGCGGGGGATTACTCGCGTCTATTCGCTCGCGGGCCCGGGCCAGCATCACGTCCGATGGCTCGGCGACGGTCAGCTGATGCCCCAGCCCTGCCAGCCAGCCGCTGATTTGCCCAAGCCCGGCGCCGATGTCCAGGATGCGCAGCGGCGTGTTGGCCTGCATAAGCGCAGGCAGCCACTGCAGCATGTCGCGCTGCAGGACGGCGAGGCGAATGGCGCCTTTGGGGCTGTCATAGATGCGTTCGGCAAAACGCGCGCCCAGGTGGTCGAAATAGCGATCAGTCATAGCCAGACTCTGACGTGCAGGCATAAAAAAAGCCAGCTTGTGGCCGGCTTTTTAGCGGGGCGAAACGCTTATTTTTGGTAAGCGTTTACAGCCTTGACGATTTCCGCACGGGCTTCTTCAGCGTTGCCCCAGCGGTCGATCTTGACCCACTTGCCAGCTTCGAGATCCTTGTAGTTCTCGAAGAAATGCTGGATTTGCTGAATCAGCAGTTCCGGCAGGTCGGTGTATTCCTTGATGTCACGGTACAGCACGGTCAGTTTGTCGTGCGGTACGGCGATCAGTTTGGCATCTCCGCCGCCATCATCAGTCATGTGCAACACGCCAACCGGGCGGGCACGAATGACCGAGCCCGGAGCAACCGGGTGCGGGGTAACAACCAGCACGTCCAGCGGGTCGCCGTCGTCTGCCAGGGTGTTGGGGATGTAGCCGTAGTTGGCCGGGTAGAACATCGGGGTGGCCATGAAACGGTCAACAAACAGCGCGCTGCTGTCCTTGTCGATCTCGTACTTGATCGGCGCGTGGTTGGCTGGGATTTCGATGGCGACGTAGATGTCGTTGGGAATGTCTTTGCCGGCGGGGATCTTGTCGTAGCTCATGGGTTACCTGAGGGGCCGTAGTGTAAAAGTGGCCGGCATTATAGGCGCATCGGGCGGGTGATACCAAGCAAAAACAGGGTGAACCTTGGTCGTAGTTCGGCAGGGGCAGGGCACTCTCCCATCACCCGCTTCAGAACGGCCGGGGCAGACTCCGCTGGCATCAACCGTCATCCCGGGGCAGGTCACCGGACGGCGTCGGCCGCCCGGGCGGGCAGGCTTATTTCAGTTTCAGGGCGAAGTACATGAAATCGTGGTCGTTGCTGAAACCGAGGGAGCGATACAGGCTTTGGGCGGCCATGTTGTCTTCGCCGGTCATTACGGTCATGCGCTCGATGCCGGCTTCGCGGGCCAGGTTTTTGGCGTGATTGATCAGTTTGTCGGCTACCAGCTGGCGGCGCGCTTCTTCAATCACATAGATGCCCTTGAGCACCCAGCTGGCTGACAGCGTCAATGCGGAAAAACTCGGAATGAACTGGCAGAAGCCCAGCGCCTTGCCGGTGTCGTCGTCTTCAGCGACCAGAATGATGGCCTGCTCGTGCACCAGGCGCGCTTCAAGGAAGCGGCGGGATGCTTCCGGCTTGGCCAGTTGCCCGTAGGTCTCGCGGTACTTGATGAACAGTGGGGTCACTTCGTCGAGGTGGTCAACATCGGCTTGTACTATGCGCATACGAATCCCCTGTGATTGGTCATTAAGTGTCTATGGAGTTTTTAGTGGTCACTCTCAGCATCCTGCATCAGCCCTGTGCAATCTGCAATCGCAGCACGCAAAAAACCGCCGGGCCCTGGCGGGCTGCGGCGGTTTTTATTGTCGTTCTGGTCTGAGTATGGACACCATGGCGGCAAGGGGGGCATTTTTTGCTGACCGCCTGTCGTCTGAGCTCGGTCGGTAATCGTTTGAGCAGGCGCAACTGACCAGATGGTCTGGCGAACTCCGGGCGCAGGGCGCGTTCAAAGTCATCCGGGCGGATGCGTCTCTGATAGCCGCAAAGCGGTTGCCTGCCGAGCGCAGGCGCGAATGCTTGACATGCGCTCGCGTGTCGCCATCCTGTTCCCGCTTTCAGCGTAAACTGTAGCCCTACGACAGGGACAAGGAATATTCATGCACCTCCACATTCTCGGTATCTGCGGCACCTTCATGGGGTCACTGGCCCTACTGGCCCGCGAATTGGGCCATGAGGTCAGCGGCTCCGATGCCAACGTCTACCCGCCCATGAGCGCGCAACTGGCCGAGCAGGGGATCGTACTGCAGGAGGGCTATGACCCGGCGCACCTTACGCCGGCGCCGGATCTGGTCATTGTCGGCAATGCCATGGCGCGCGGTAACCCGGCGGTTGAGTACATGCTCGATCAGGGCATGCCCTACGTGTCCGGCCCGGAGTGGCTGGCCCGTCACGTATTGCAGGATCGTTGGGTGTTGGCGGTAGCCGGCACCCACGGCAAGACGTCTACTTCCAGCCTGCTGGCCTGGCTGCTGGAGGATGCGGGTATGTCGCCCGGCTTTCTGATTGGCGGGGTGCCGCAGAACTTTGGTATCTCCGCGCGCCTTGGCGGTACGCCCTTCTTTGTGGTGGAAGCAGACGAGTACGACAGCGCCTTCTTCGACAAGCGTTCCAAGTTTGTGCATTACCGTCCGCGCACGGCGGTGCTGAACAACCTGGAATTTGACCATGCGGATATCTTCCCTGACCTGGCAGCTATCGAGCGTCAGTTTCACCACTTGGTACGCACCGTTCCCGCATCCGGCCTGATCATCCACCCGGCGCAGGACGAGGCGCTGCAACGCGTCATCAAGATGGGCTGCTGGACGCCCTGTCAGACCACCGGTGAAGGCGGAACCTGGCAGGCGCGCCTGCTGAGTGACGACGGCTCCCGCTTTGAGGTCTGGCTCGATGGTGAGCTGCAGGGCGTTGCCGAATGGCAGCAAACCGGCCAGCATAACGTGGCCAATGCACTCTCGGCTCTGGCGGCCGCGCGCCATGTGGGTGTGACGCCGGCGCAGGGGATTGCCTCGCTGGGCGGCTTCCGTAACGCCAAGCGGCGCATGGAGAAGCTGGCCGAGATCAACGGCATTAGCGTGTACGACGATTTTGCCCACCACCCCACGGCCATTGCCACCACGCTGGCCGGCTTGCGCGCGCAGATTGGCGATGCGCCGCTGATTGCAGTCATTGAGCCGCGCTCCAACACCATGCGTCTTGGCAGCCATATGGCGGCGCTGCCTGCCAGTGTCGCCGATGCCTCACAGGTGTTCTGGTATCAGCCGGCCGGACTGGACTGGTCGCTGGATGGCGTGGTCTCGGATAGCCCGGTTCCGGCGCAGGTGGCAAGCGATCTGGATGCCATTGTCGAGCAGGTAGTGGCTGCGGCAACGCCGCAAACGCGCGTGGTGGTGATGAGTAACGGCGGCTTTGGCGGTATTCACCAGCGCTTGATTCAGGCGCTGGAGGCGCGTCATGGCTGAGCGGGTCACGTTGGCGGTTACCGGTGCATCGGGCGTGCAGTACGCGATGCGCCTGCTTGGTTGCCTGGTCGAGGCCGGAGTTGAGGTGTCGTTCCTGATTTCGCAGGCGGCGCAACTGGTGGTCGCCACCGAAACCGAGTGGCAACTGCCGCCCAAGCCGCAGGCGCTGGAGCAGTACCTGACCGAGCAGTTCAAGGCCGCGCGAGGGCAGATCAAGGTCTACGGCAAGCAAGACTGGATGGCACCGGTGGCCTCAGGCAGTGGCGCGCCGGCAGCGATGGTTGTGTGTCCTTGCTCAACCGGTACGCTGTCTGCGATTGCGACCGGCGCCAGTAATAATCTTATTGAGCGCGCCGCCGATGTGGCGCTGAAGGAACGTCGCAAGCTGATTCTGGTGCCGCGCGAGACGCCGCTGTCGAGCATTCACCTGGAAAACATGCTGAAGCTCAGCCAAATGGGCGCGGTGATCATGCCGGCGAGCCCCGGCTTTTATCACAAGCCGCAGTCGGTTGATGATTTGGTCGATTTTGTGGTGGCGCGAATTTTGGGGCAGTTGGGAATGGAGCAGGCGCTTATTCCGCGCTGGGGAGAGTAGCCCCCCGACCGGCGCATCGCTGGTCGGGAGCCTCTGAGTGTCTGATCAGATCAGACGAAGTAAAGCGACAGGCCTTCGGAGATGAACGCGGGCTTGTCCACGCCTTCGATTTCCAGGGTGTTGCGAGCCTTCATCAGCCACTGGCCCGGATTCTTCTCGGTTACATCCAGGATGGTGGTGTGCAGGCGCACGCGCGAACCCACGCGGACCGGCTGGATGAAGCGCAGGCTGTCCATGCCGTAGTTGACGGCCATTTTCAGGCCTTCAGGGCGTGGCATCAGACCGGCCGACAGTGCCGGCAGCAGCGACAGTGACAGGAAACCGTGGGCAATGGTGCCGCCGAACGGGGTTTGCTTGGCCTTTTCTTCGTCGATGTGAATGAACTGGTGGTCGCCGGTGCACTCGGCAAACTGGTTGACCCGCTCCTGGTCAATCTGCAGCCAGTCGGAATGGCCCATGTCTTTGCCAATGAGGGATGTAAGTTCAGATACGGGAATGGCTGTCATATTGCTCTCCGTGACTCTT
>CESQ01225986.1_pt1 | contig 14772 bp, 16 predicted proteins | sample 361401 | NCBI WGS metagenome assembly CESQ01 (sample SAMEA2622119, study PRJEB7988) | marine metagenome | isolation source: saline water (ENVO:00002010), including | reverse complement strand
CTAGGTATGGAAGTAATGCATGAGCGTAACGCTCACAACTTCCCACTAGACCTTGCTGCAGCATCGACTAGTGAAGTTGCACTTGTTGCACCTAGCGTAGGTTAATAAATAGAAGAGAATATCTTCGCCGCTAAACATCTCCTTGGCAAAACCCAAAGAGAATGCTATACTGAGGGTCGTAACTGACCCTCTTTTTTTATACAATACTATTATGGAAGAACACGAAGTTAATGATTTGTATGAGGACATGGAGCGTCTTAATGCATTATATGAAGAGTTGATGTGGGATCATGATACACCATTAGATATGAGAGCAGACTATAAAAACAACCGTATTATTATTACCTTGAAAAAATAATGACTATAAATGTGAAAGATATTGAATTGTTATTCCCTACAAAAATACAATTCTCTACTGATGATAAATTTGATGAGTACAAAGCACCATTAGTTAGGTGGATGAATGATTATTCATTCAAAAATCCAACCGTGACTAGGAGTAACTTTGGAGGATATCAAAGTCCTGATAATTTTTATTACGAGGAATCTTTCGCACCATTTTTGAATAGATTATCTGAATGGATTGTTACCTCACAAAAAGCGTATGTCAAAGGAACTATTTTAGAGGATGTTCCATTAAAACTAGGCAACATGTGGTTTAATTTTAACCACCAGTATTGTTATAATGTTATGCATACTCATCCTGGTTGCTTGATTGCAGGAGTAATATGGTTAAGGATGCCTACAGATATTGATGTTCCACCCCTAGTCTTTCAAGATCCGATGTCTCATCTTACCTCTGAACTTGATGAGGGTGTGTCTGATGCAAGATACAATCCTGTAGATGGAGAGATGTGTATATTTCCTGCACACATACCCCATAGAGTTGATATAAATGAAAGTACAATGACTCGTGTATCATTGTCTTTTAATATAGGATATGCCTAATGAATATTATTCAAGACTTCTTACCGAAGGATTACTTCGATCATATCTACCATGAAATTTCTGGGTGTAATTTTCCTTGGTTGTATCAAGCAAATGTTGGATTACCTCTAGAGAAAAGTTCTAAGGAATCTAAAGAGGATCATTTTTACTTTGTACATAGACTGTATGAAAACTTTATTCCTGAGAGTAGTTTCTTTGAGACTCTTACTCCTCTCCTTGAAAATTTAAAAGTTAGATCTTTACTCAGAGCAAGAGTATTGATGTATGTCAATCAGGGAAAACAAATTATTCATGACAGACATATAGATTATCCTTTTGATCATACAGCAGCACTAATCTATATGAATGATTGTAATGGGTTTACTGAGTTTGAAATACCAGAGGATTCTCAGTTGAACAACGGTAAGTTAGCAACTAAGATAGAAAGAGTTGGGAGTGTAGCAAATACATTGGTTACATTTAATGGATCAGTAGAACATAGTAGTTCAAATTGTACTGATGAAAAACACAGGTTGGTATTAGCGATTAACTATTTCTAATAAATAAATATTAGAAGTGTTAGTGCCTAGATAATGCCTACCGCAATTAAACCAAAACGAAGTACTACAATCGGTCAGATTCCAGGTCTGGCCGATTTGCAGGACGGCGAGATGGCCATTAATATTGTAGACCAAAAAATCTACATTAGAAGTGGCAATAATATTGAGACTGTTGCATCTGCTGCTACTGGTGCTGTTCCAGTTTGGAATTACCAGAACGCAAACGCTGCATTTGTTGTTAACAAACGGTACATTGTTGATACCTCTGCAGGGGAACTCTATTATTCCATGCCTACCGTCGGTTTATCCGTCGGAGACAGTATAGAGATCCATGATGCAGCAAATACATGGCACATAAATAATGTTATCATCACTGACACTGTGAATAAATTTCGGGATGCCATCGGAAATATTGAGGATCCTCCTCTTATTTTAGATGTTCCATCAATCACTGTTATGCTTTTATGGAACGGTTCTTATTGGAGCATTGTTAGCTAATGGCACTATCTCTTAGTAACTCACACTTTCAACCCAAAGATTCTAAAGGCTACTATGTCTATGCTTTGAGGAGAGATGCAGAATCCATGCTACACCTTACTAAGGTTAGTACTGCATCAACAACTGAAACTTTTGATCCATTTAGATTGGATGGTACTCAAGTGGAGAACATCGGTGACTACATGGATTATGTGGAGGAGACAACGGAACAAAAATCCTTAAGCAATCATCCACAAGATAAATATCAACAGATTCGCTTTGACAGGCGAAACATAAATTATTTCATAGATTCTGATGGATATCTAGTCCTTCAAGTCAATGGATCATACAACTACTCTGGACCTGTATAAAGAGCACTAACAATGGCAGAATTTAGACTTGGCAGACTGAAGTTCAACTGGCGTGGCGATTGGACAACCTCCACCGCTTATGTCGTAGATGACATCGTGAGATTCGGTGCAACTTCTTTTGTCTGTATCGGAAATCATACCTCAGCGGGATCGGCTTCCAACTTTACCAGTGATTCTATTTACTGGAACACACATACCAGTGGTTTCGACTACAAGGGTCAGTGGACTACTACGACTGCCTATGTTGTAGATGATGTTGTACAGGAAGGTGGTAATCTTTATATCTGTACTAGTCAACACACCTCTACAGGTTTGTCTAGTAACTGGTATACTTCAGACTTCCCTGCAAGATGGGAACTTTATGCAGAAGGTCTTAATTTCAGAGGAAATCTTACAACCAATACTTATTACGGCATTAATGATGTTGCTAAGTTTGGTGCTAATGAGTATCGTTGTATTGATCCAGTTCAAATTGCAGGTGACATCCATAGTAAAGAAACTGATCCCGCAGGTATTGGATCAGATGGATTCTTCCCACCCGCAGCAAACTTTAGTCCTCTCTCATTAAGTCTTAATAACGAGGGACAATATATTGAGACCGCAAGGTATGAGCGTGGCGACATTGTTGAGTTTACAGGAGCTACATATGTTGCCATTGGCACTAACCCACAGTCTAAACAACCTAACGAGAACCCAAATGATTGGAAGTTCCTCAACTTAGGTATTGGTACAGGTGCTAATGACTCATGGAATGAATCTCGTGCGTATTCTAAAGGTGAGATTGTAAGATTTGGTGGTAACACATATCAAGCTGATGTCCTTAAGATTGAGCCATTCAATAGACCAACTGGTATCGGTAGTACTACTTTTGATTCAGGTGTTAATGGTTGGTCACTGTTACACAGAGGATTTAGTTGGACAGGTGCTTACACTACATCTAGATTCTATGAGATTGGTGACATCGCTGAGTTCCAATCTTCAGCATATATTTCAGTCGCATCTACTAACACAGGAACAACACCTGGTACTGACTCAACTATCTGGCAAGCGTTTGCCATCGGAGATAGTGCAGCATTACTAACGACTAAAGGTGACTTGCTTACTAGAAATGGTACAGGTCCTACAAGACAGGGTATTGGTACTCAAGGTACATTCTTGAATGTTAGTACTAGTGATGAGATTCAATGGGAATTTGCTGCTAAGCGTACTAAAATTTACTATGTTGACTCTCAGAAAGGTAATGATAATTTCTCAGGTGAGTCTCCTGATGCTGCGTTCAAAACAGTTGCATTTGCTGCTACATCTACAAACCCACAGTTAGATGTTGTTGATGCAGTTTATGATAATACAACTGGTATCACTACGATTTCTACTGCTACCAACCATGGTATGTTTGTAGGTGGTGAGATTAAAATTGTTGGTCTACACTTTACTTGTTCCTCTGGTCTTGGACCTGGTACTGAGTTCCCATCTGGTGCTGAGGGTTATTACTTTACCATCTCTGGTATTAACAGTGATAGACAGTTAGTTACTCGTGTTGGTCCTTCTACTATCCCACATGTATACTCTGATCCACAACCTGCTGGTGCTTTAAATCAACTTACTAACGCTGCACCTGTTATTCTGAAACTCTCTGCTGGTGTGTTCAATGAGGATCTTCCTATTGTTCTTCCAAAGAACTTCTCCATCGCTGGTGATGTTCTAAGAGGTTCTACTATTAAACCTAATCCTGGTATTTCAACTGATGGTGTGACACCGAATGATCGTTCAACGATGTTCTTTGTGTCTGACGCTACAACAATTCAGGCGATTACCATGAAGGGTCTGAAGGGATTTGACTACGATGTTAATGATCCTTTCAATACAGATAAGATGCAACACAAGGTTGGTGTTGGTACTACTGCTTGTGGTGTCTACATTAGACTTAACCCTGACGAATCTATCTTAACTAGATCTCCTTACATCAAAGACTGTACTGCTTTCTCTGACAATGCTCAAGATGGTACTGGTCATGGTGGTGCTATTGGTATCTTCATTGAAGGTGGACAACATCATCTGAACCCTGAAGGTAAGGGATTCAAATCAATGGTGTTCGACGCATTTACCAATGTTCACTCTGATGGTGTTGGATTTATGCTTGAGGATGATGCAGTCGCTGAGGTTGTGTCTTGCTTCACTTACTACTGTGCATATGGTTACTACTCCGATGATGGATCTGAGATTAGATCTCTATCTGGTAACAACTCTTACGGTACATACGGTGCAGTTGCTACAGGATTCTCTACTCATGAGGTAGCGAGACCTGCTAAACTTTACGGCGACAAGATGGCAACCGTTGTTGGTACTTACGCTGGTACATTTGGAGTTGGTGCTACCATGCGTGGTACTGAGTCAGGTGCTCGTGCTGAACTAACCAATGACCAAACATCTGCTGACGCAGTGTACTTCAAGTACTTCGCTGGATATGGTAACACCTCTAGTGATCCTACTGTTACACCTAACGGTGCAATTGGTATCGGTACTACGGTGTTCAAACCTGGTGAGTTTGTTGAGGTTGATTCCGTTGGTGCTGGTGCAACTGGTTACTTTAGAATTGCATCTGCAGCAAACGCTGTTGCTGGACAAAAAGATATTCTTCTTGAGGTTGCTGGATTAACTACGACTCCGCAAGTTGGAGACGCGATTGGATTCACGACAGTTGGTCTGGGATTCTCTGACTCTAATACTTACATTGTTAGAACGCAAAGTAATTATGTTGAGGGTACTTCATTAGATGTTAATGAAGCTGTTTATGATCCTAATATTGGTGTCGTTACTGCCTTTACATCAGTTGCTCATGGTCTTCTCTTTGGTGACTTCATTAGAGTTAATACTGGTTCATTAGTATTCACTTGTGATAAGGATGGTAACATTTCTTCTACCGCATATCCTCGTCCTACTGATGCTATCGCAGGTAATCCTATCCCTGTTCTCGCAGGTACAGGATCTACAACTCTGGTCTTCAATGTATTGAATACTACTGGAGAAAACCAAGCATCTACTAACCTCTCTGATCATGCTTACATTGGTCAAGAAGGTGGTATTGGTAAGACATCAGTTGCAGCAATCGTTGCTGGTAATGGTAGAGCAACCGTTACTATCGCACCTGGCAAAGGTGCATCACCTACAATTGGTCTTGATGATCAAGAGTTCTTGATGAGATCTAAGTTCTCCAAGATCAGATTAACAGGTCATGACTTCTTGTTAATCGGTACTGGTGGTACAGTTCCTACTAACTATCCAAATGTTAATGAGAACTCAGCTGCTCAAGGTCAAGAAACTAGTATCAAGAACACTGGTAAGATCTTCTTTGTATCAACAGACCAAGGAGGTAACTTCAGAGTTGGTGAATTCTTCTCAGTTAACCAGTTGACTGGTGCTGCTACCTTGGATGCTTCCGCGTTCAACCTTTCTGGTTTGACAGAACTACGATTGGGTGCTATCGGTGGTCAGATTGGTGAAGCAATTAACGAATTCTCCTCTGACGAGACCATGGGTGGAGACTCTAACACTGCATCTCCTACTGAGAAAGCAGTTAGAGGATTCCTTACTCGCGGTAAGATGGATGCCACATCTGGTATCTTGGTTCCACCTCGCGGTCCTCAATCTGGTCGTCCAACTGGAGCTGATCTTCTTGAAGGTGGTCTTCGTTACGATGAAGATGCTAACGGATTTGAGTTCTACAATGGTGGAAGTTGGTTGCCTCTAGGAGCATACGCAAGTATTGATGCTACTAATAGTATCACTGCTGGTAACAGACAACAAATCTTTGCTAATACATCTGGTGGTTCATTCACAATTACCTTGCCTGCCTCACCAGTTAAGGGTGATAGTGTTAGGATCTTCGATGTTGCTAAGACATTCGATTCTAGTCCACTAACAGTTGGCAGAAATGGTAACCCAATTATGGGTGACGCCGCAGACATGACAGTTAACACCGAGGGTGCTGCGTTTGAACTTGTGTTCTACGATGGCACACAAGGATGGAGACTAATTACAGTCTAATTCTACTTGGAGGGGATGATCATCATCCCCCTTTTGTTATACATATTCTTCTAAATACAAGTACACCACCGAGATAGGCGATGGCTAATTATCAAACTTATAAAAAGATTCAGGGTGACCAAGCGGTCATAGCAAACTCTTTAGGTCCTGCACAGGTTAGTGGATTCTCTACTGCAGTTACATGTAGATATTTCTTTACTAACTGTTGCTACTGGACTAATCAGAACGGAGGTTGCTGTTGCAACTTTACCGCTCCAGCAAAGGCATTAACGATGCGATTTGAATTGCAAGGTGCTGGAGGATCAGGTGGAGGTGGTAGATGTTGCCAATCTAATCAGGGTATTCCTGGCGGATCTGGTTCATATGCAGTCAAGACTATCTACGCTCATAAAGGTGACTACACACCAGGTTCATCATCATATACTATTTGTGCTGGTGGTAGTAATAGATGTAGTTGTTGTGGATGCTGTCACGGTAGGACAGGTTGTGGATTCTGTGGGTGTGTAACATATGTTCAAGGACCAGGACTAAGTAACTTCTGTGCCAATGGTGGTGCATGGGGCAGACAGAAGTGTGGTGGTTGGTGCTATAACTGTGCTTATCATGCTCAGTGCAACCAGTGCTATAGTGAGGTTCAATCTTGTGCATGTGGTGCTGACTATGCTATTGGTGGTATTCGTTCTGTATATCACGCAAACCAGTATTGCCATACTGAGTTTAGACAAATGGCATCAGGTTCTTCAGGACCATACGGTGCTCCAGTATCATACGGAAGAGACTTCTGTTCAAGAGGACCTATTCGCGGATGTTGCAATGGACACTCTCTATTTCCTGGCGGTGGTGGATTTAGTCCATCTACTCAAGGTGGTAACTGTTGGGGTGACTGGGGACAGGCGGGTATGGTAGTCCTTACCACTTGGTCTTAATAAATACTACTGAAGGAGAAAACCTGAACAACCATGGCAAACATAACTAAGACATTTTTATTTCCAGTGCCTACAACATGGCATGGACAAGACCAAGATGACGCTCAAGTAGGTGTTGATACTTACTCAGGTCCTAAGAACTTGTCTGTTATCATGTTGAAAGACGACTCTGGTAATAAAACAAACCAAATTTTTGAAGTGTATGATACGGATGGTCCTGAATTTCCTAACCCTCCAATCAATACATATGTTGTTAGTCTAGACGCAGAAGTATATCCTATGCATGCAGCTGCGATGTACGGCAATGTATCTGCACCTTCTAAGATTGAAGTTGTTTGTGGTCCGTCAGCAGATCCTAATCCAAAGATTGAAGATCCTCATCACTTCCATGAAGTGTATGACATGAGATCTTTCACTTACGATCCAACACTTAACAGTGGTGCTGGTGGATGGTCTTCACCTAAGTTTGCTACCAACGCTCCTAGTCCTGGTGAGGATGATGACTTTAGTTTTGGATGGGAGTGGGTAAGAGCAGAAAGAAATGCTAAACTTGCTGCAACTGATACTCGTATTGCAGAGGACATGCCTGAGGCAGTCAAGCAACGCTGGAAAGATTATCGTACTAAGTTAAGAAACTTACCTGCAGATTGGGCAGGCATTGGTACAGCAACACACTTGATTGTGTGGCCTTGCACTCCAGATGATGAGGACAACCCAGATTTTGTACAGGTTCCAGACTAATTTCAAAATTCAACTTTTATTTACAAAATTCTGGGAAAAATTTTTCCAGAATTTTTTTGTCTCTGAGGATTTTATAGAATGTTTAAAACAAATGACAACCTAGATGTCAAGGTAACAACTATTAAAGGACATCAAGCTGTTATCATAGATAATTTTTACGAAAACCCTGATGAAGTAAGGGAGAGAGCATTAACAGAAAAATATAGTGATGATGAAGGATTATGTAGTGGATTTCCTGGTTGGAGAATATTTGAGAAAGATAATGATATTCAAAATTACCTATACAATTTATTTCTTGAACTGGCAATAGACAATGGCATATGGGATAAGAAAAACCTACTTAATATTAGAGAGTTTGACAAATCATGGAACTCCGCAGGGTTTATGGTTAATTTATTGAATGATGAGTCATTAATTAAAGATCCTCTCGCTATTGTTCCACATCAAGATGCATATACTGGTGTAAAAGAACCTGGTTTACCAAATTTTCAGTTTGGTGCTAACATATATTTAAATAGTCCAGAGGAATGTGCAGGAGGCACTGCTATCTATAGTTTTAATGGTGATGTCTCTATCCCTCAACGATATGTTAGTGGTATACCTATCCCAGACAACGAAGAAAACTTAACAAACGCTGAGAGATTTAAACATGTGAGGTATCACACTCGTAATGGTCCTCATTGGAAGGTTGAACATGAGTTGGAAATGGTGTATAATAGGATGGTAATGTATGAAGCGGATCTTTTGCATGGTCAGAGTGTTGATTTGGGTATGTTCACCAATTACCACCGCATGAATCAAGTTATTTTTATGTGATGTTTGAGTTAAATGATAACCTAAAGGTTAATTATGTCCGTGATATCGGTAAGGATAAGAGGACGGCAATAGTTATTGATAACTTCTATAAAAATCCTGATGAGGTTAGATCCTTAGCATTAAATACTAGATCAGAGAGAAGAGATGATCTCATCCGTGGCATACCAGGCGAGAGAATTTTTATTGAAACCCCTGAGGTAAAAGATCATTTAAAATTACTATTTGATTCTTTCTGTATGCAGGTAGGTTTGTGGAATAAACCAATAGATACTCACAAATATGAAGAGCAATGGGATAGAGTTGGTTTTATGTGTAATATAATGAACTCAAAATCTATAACTATAAACCCTTGGTTAAATCTACCTCATCAAGATTCGTCTAAGGCAGATTTTTATGCACCTAATCAGTTTGGTGTAGTTGTGTTCTTAAATACATCTGAGGAGTGTGCAGGTGGTACTAATTTATATTCTTATAATGGGATGATGACCCTACCATGTAGTACCTTAAATTATATCAAGAAACCTGAAGGATTTGATGAAGAGGTGAGTAAAGAAGATCAGTTGTTTCCATATATACATGACTGGATTAATGGTGATAGAGAATGGAAGGTTGAACATAGGTTTAATATGGTGTATAATAGATGTATTGTTTACGAGTCAGATGTGCTTCATTCACCAGATATAGATACAGGTATGTTTACCGATTATAATCGGATGAATCAAGTTCTTTTTATGTGACTATATAAATTGTTGATAGAATATTATGAGATCTAAAGCATTCTTTATTAATGGTGGTGCTGGTCGTATCATCTGTTCCATACCTGCTTTTGAAAAATACGCAGAGACACATGATGATTTTATTATCGTTGCTGAAGGAGGTATGAACTTCTTCAAGGGACATCCGATTCTACATAAACATGCCTATGATATTTGGCATAAGGGTTTGTTTGAGGATAAGATAAAGGATAGAGATTGTGTTACTCCAGAACCATATCGTCGTTGGCATTACTACAATCAAAAATGTAGTCTTGCACAAGCATTTGATATGGAGATCAATGAGTTAGAAGAACCTAGAGAACTTCCTACTCCTAATATTAAGGTAACAAAACAGGAGGGCATCTCTGCAATTCAAACCATTGAACAGATCAAGGGTCAGTGTGGTAAAGATAAAGTAATTATTATTCAACCATTTGGTAGGGGTGTCATGAACACCGATGGATACATTTACGATCCTACCTCTCGTAGTTTTAACATCCAAGATATTAGTACTATTGTTAACACACTCAAGAAAGATTACACTGTAGTAATCATGAGTGAATTTCCATTCGATACTGGAGAGAGTAAATATAATCATGCAACTCCTGAAGTTCCTGACATTCGTTTATGGGCAGGACTTATTGAGTGTGCAGATCATTTCTTAGGATGTGATAGTGTTGGACAACATATTGCAAAGTCAGTAGGAACAACATCAACAGTTGTGATAGGATCTACATATCCTATCAATATTTCTTATCCAAATGATGATGATGTTGATATTATTGATCTTGGAGAAGACAGAAGAACATTCTCTCCTATCAGGTTGACTATGGAAGATCAACAGGATATGATGAACGATGAATGTATGTCCATGACGGATGATGACATCAAGAATATCATTGACTCCTGTAAGAAAAGATTGGGTAAGTCAAAAGATGTTCCTATCGTTAAACAAGAACAACCACAACAAACTAAATCATGTTGTGATAACAAAACTCCAAAGGGATTTAAGTAATGGCACAATGGATTGCAGCAGTTGCTAGAGGACATAACTCTGGAGTTGCTTTATTAAAAGATGGTAAGTTAGTATTTGCTCTAGAAGAAGAGAGATTGACTAGAGCAAAGTATGATGGTGGTCCTCTAGCATCTATTTTAAAGATCAAGGAGTACACAGACAGGTTAGATTATTTTGTTTGTGTTCATACTACTAGATTAGATGGACATCCTGATATGAAGTTGGATTATTCTATGAATGATCCTTACTATGGTCTTGCAAGAAAGATTGGTCTCTTGCCTGATGTAAACTCTTTACCTGAGGATGAGATTAAAAAAAGAACATGTGGTGCAGAGGTTCCTAAAAATGTTATTGACATGGGACACATCCATCATAGAACACATGCTGCAGCAGCATTTTATAACTCTGGATTTGAAAACGCAGTTGCTGTAATTGTTGACGGTGCAGGTTCATGGGTTAAGTTTGGTGCCAAGAAAAAAGAAGTTGAGGATTACTGGGAGACAGAGACTATTTTTGAATGTGCTTACCCACATAAGTTTGACACAAAATATAAACACTTAGGTTCTAAGTTTGCATCACCTCTAAACTACTACAACAATTTTGATTCTGGATTCTGGTCTGGGTATGGTCAAGATGTTAACTATGAATCACCACAGAATGATCGTCATGAACTGATTGCAAGTCACAAATGTGGTATTGTAAAAACTTATGAGGCAGTGACTGAATACTGTGGATTCCCTGCTATTGAGGCAGGTAAAACTATGGGACTGTCACCTTATGGTAAAGAGTGTAGTTATATTCCACCTTTGTTTAACAAGTGTGGTATGTTACCCGTAGATTTAGCAGATAGTAATATCTTTACTCCAATGTATCCTAATGGTGCAATTCAAAATCTTTGGTATGAACCAGAGATCAATGAGATTGTATCAGAAAAAGAATATGAAACAGGAGTAGCAGATTCTAGAATTAAACAATCATATGACTGTGAAGGTAGAAAGAATTTTGCATGGAGAGTACAAAACGATACTCAACAGCAGGTTCTAAATCTAATCAGAAAAGCAGTTAAGGATAGTGGTATCAAAAATGTTGTTTTATCTGGTGGATATGGATTAAATTGTGTTGCTAACTATTGGTATCTTGACCAACTCAAAGATGAGGGTATCAATCTTTATGTTGAACCTGTCAGTAACGATGCTGGTACAGCATTAGGTGCTGCTCTACTATGGCACCATCGTATTACCAAAGATACTAGAGTTCGTGACCGCATCGAAAATCTATATCTCGGTCCTCAGTATAATTACATGGAAGAAACCATTAACAAAATGGTATATGATTATGAAGCAGAGATTAAAGATGCTACATACGCAGATGTAGTAGAACTAATTACTGATAAAAACATTGTTGCTTTATTCCAAGGTAGATCTGAGGCAGGTCCTAGAGCATTAGGTAATCGTTCTTTGCTTTATGATCCTCGTGATCCTAATGGAAAAGACCATGTGAATAAATTGAAAAGGCGTGAGTTCTTTAGACCTTTTGCTGGATCTATTCTTAAAGAACATGTGCATGAATGGTTTGATCTTCGTGGCATGGAGGACACTCCTTTTATGATGTATGCAGTCAACTGTCAACCTGGCATTGAAGAAAAGATTCCTGCAATTATTCATGTTGATAATACCTGCAGAATTCAAACAGTAACTCAACAACAAAACCGTCATTACTATAATATTATCAATGAGTTTTATCAACAAACTGGATGTCCTATTATTTTCAATACATCATTTAATCTTGGTGGTGAACCATTGGTAGAGACATTAGAAGATGCAATGAAGACTCTTTCTAATAGTGGACTAGAGTATCTCTATCTCCCTGAGTATAACAAACTTATTAAAGTTCCAAATGATTAGTGTTGATTGTAGTCAAGAACGACTTGACTTCTCACAATATAATATTGATGAGGAAAAGGTTATTGTAATTGATAACTTATTCCCTGACTGGTTTATTGAATATGTTCATCGAACTGTCATGGACTCTTCTGGGTGGAGATTCGGTCACTATACTGAGACCAGAAATCCAGAAAAAGAAGTGCCTGCTTTTTCTCAAAAAATTTATCCCGAACCTTTGTCACCCATTGCTAATGACTCATTGTTTCCCATGATATATCATGCGGTCTGTAGAACTATGACTAATGAGGACATTCAACTAGGAGAAATCCTAATCAATGGACAACAATATTTACATAATACAATTTACCATAAGGATTGTAAGGATAATGGTATGACTATGTTATACTATGTAAATCAAGATGCTAAAGAAGAGTATCATGGAGAAACTTGTATCAAATTTGAAAGTGATAATGTTATGAGAGTGGCACCTAGACCTGGCAGAGTTTGCATATTCTTAGGTAAACTAATGCATAAGGGTCTATCATTTGACGCAGACTACACTGGTCTTCGTGCAACAATTGCATATAAAATAGGTAGAAAATGAAATTAGTACATCCATTTGCACCTGTAAGAGTTTTTGTTAATGGGACATTTGATCTCTTACATCCTGGTCATGTATCACTATTGAATTGGGCAAAATCTCTTGGAGATTATCTTGTAGTTGGTATTGATACTGATGCCAGAGTGAGAGAAAAAAAAGGAAATACTAGACCAATATATAATCAAGAAGATAGGGGCATCATGCTTATTGCTCTATCAGCAGTTGATGAAGTCAGGTATTTTGATAGTGATGAATCATTAGAGTCCTTGGTAAAGGACATCAAACCTGATATAATGGTTGTAGGTTCTGATTGGAAAGGTAAATCAGTAATAGGTTCTTACTGGTCTGCTGAACTAAAATTTTACGATAGGATTGAAAAGTATGCGACTAGCAAGACAATTCAATGTATTATTGATCGGGGATAGTTGTACCGATGAGTGGGTGTATGGATCTTGTGATCGTTTAAGTCCTGAAGCACCAATTCCTGTCATGAAATATAGGGAGACTCAAAGTGCTCCTGGCATGGCAGCAAATGTTTATGAGAATTTACAGTCTCTTGGTATCAATGTAAATTTCTTAACTCACAATGAGAAGATTACAAAGACAAGGTATGTTCATGAAAAATCTAATCAACAGATCATGCGTCTGGATACTGAACCAGAGGTAGAACCATTACATCCTTCTCAAATTACCATGGCAGCAGTGCATCAAAGTTATGATGCTATTGTTATATCAGATTATGATAAAGGATTTATATCTGTAGAAGATATTCAACATCTTGCTAGTAGGAATCCAGACATAAAAGTATTTGTTGACACTAAGAAGAAGAAGTTACCTACACAGTATCCTAATATAATCTATAAAATTAATCAGAAAGAATTTAATTTATTAGACGCAAATCATATACCTAAGGGTGAGAATATGATTGTAACTCACGGTGCTAATGGTGCATTGTGGAATCATAAAACATTTCCTGTCCCTATCACTAGAGTGTTTGATGTAACAGGTGCTGGCGATACATTTTTAGCAGCACTAGTGTTTTATTATGTACAGTTACCAGACATGGATGAGTCTATTAATTTTGCTAATAGATGTGCAGCGATAGCGGTACAAAATCCTGGCACATATACTTTGACTATGGAGGATGTAGATGGTATCCTCAAATAACATACTATATAATGGGAGACTATGAGTATGACAGATTCAGGAATTAAATTTGTAGAAAAAGGATGGGGTTACGAGAAGTGGATCGCTAACTCTCCAGAATATTGTGGTAAACTTTTATTCATTGCTAAAAATAAAAGATGCTCATGGCACTACCACAAATTAAAAGACGAAACCTTTTATCTACAGTCAGGTCTCATTCATTTGTTTTATGGCAAGGATGATGATCTAGCAAAGGCAAACACATTAATACTAGAACCTGGCATGAAGTTCCACATGAAAAGAGGAACTAGACACCAGATGGTAGCAATACAAGACTCAGAATTATTTGAATTTTCTACACAGCATTTTGACTCCGACTCTCATCGAGTTATTCAAGGAGATACTCTTCCACAGTCTTGAATTTGTAATCTTTTAACCATTCCATGTCAGCTTTGGTATAATATTGGTACTTACCTTTAAGATTAGGAGGAAAAGGAATTGGAGACAGTT
>CESQ01049396.1_pt1 | contig 14791 bp, 12 predicted proteins | sample 361401 | NCBI WGS metagenome assembly CESQ01 (sample SAMEA2622119, study PRJEB7988) | marine metagenome | isolation source: saline water (ENVO:00002010), including | reverse complement strand
ATAAAAAAGATCAAAAGACTCACCTTCGGGTGGGTCTTTTTTTATGTTTACTTAATCTACTAAACGTGTATTTTCTGTTTTAATTAGTTTCTTAGAGATATATTGAGAGTTTCTATCATATCTCATGATTCTTCTAAAGTCTTCTAGGAATTGTCCTAGATAACTTACCTTTAACATTCTTATTGATCTTTTCTCATCATTAACTCGTGTTTCATATTGCCAGTTACTTAAAGCAACTGCAATATCATTTATTAATGATGGTCCACCTAAAGTGTCTTGAGTAAGTGTAATAGTTTCTAATTCACGTATAGATCTCCAAGTAACTGGAGGATCGTTAACACCTCTGTACTGTTTTCCTGGACCGTCTATTGTAAAATTATTATCTACTTCTATACCTTTTGGTAATATTAGGCGGTTATGTTGGTCTCTAACTTCTGTAGTTTCATAATGATGAAGGTCATTTAGTGAGTCTCCATATTTACCTAAAGTATATTCGTAGAGATCTTGGTTGTTGAGTGGCCATTGATTTCTAATATTAGTAATACCAGCACTCAATATAACAACCCAATCTAAACCAGGATCACCATAAACTTCTTCTGCTATTGTATCAGGTCTATCTCCGTCATGAATTTGATATCTATTGAACAGTACGGCTTTATCACTTATATGATCTAGTATTTTTGTATGACGAAATATATTTTTTATTATTACATATTCTCTTGAAGATGTTTTATTAATTAGTGGTGATTGGTATGCTACATTAGGTAGTTCTCTAAAATATGCCATTAGTATCCTACTCCTGGTCCTGCTTCTGATGAATCATAATCTTCGGCATATATTGGGTTGATTTCTTTAAATACCATTCTTACTTGAATATTAACGGGAGTAGAATCACCGTAGGTAGAATATGTACCTGCTCCAGTATAATTAACATTTAATTGTGATAAAGCACATGGTTTAAATGAATTTAAAAATGGATGGTCTTTGCCACGTCTCATATATCTTAATAAGAATAGATCAGGTGCTTGTAAAAAGAATTTTCCTTTTTTATCCAAAGTATCTGATCCAGAACCTTTTCTAGGAGCCATTGATCTTTTTAATGCTCTAATTATATTTTTAACTGTCTCTCCTTCTTTCCTACTTCTTGGTGAAAAGGTTACATCAAATGGAAAGGATCTTAATGCTGCTCCTTGAAATAATAATTCTAGATTTGAGTTTAATACTTGTCCTGTTGATCTGGATAGGACTGATCTAAAACTAACATTGGAACCTAGTTGGTTTATGGCAGCACCTGCGAAGGCAGCTTGTAAATTTTCTTTAGCTCCTGCCGATATTGGTAGTGACAGAAGATTATTCATATTTTGTGATACTTTGTTGGCTGATGCAATAGCGTCACCTATATTTTCAAATTTTTTAATCATTGCTTTACCAACCGCTAATCCTGCTAATTCAAAAACATTCATAGTATCATCACCCCAAATACAAGCATTACTATCACTTACTTGTTGGGGTATTGGTAATTCAATATAATAATTTATTTTATTCAGATCTTTTCTTTTTGGATCGGTTATTCTATCAGTATAGTCTTCATTTCTGATAGACCAACCAGTACCTTTAATATCTCCTTCTTTTTCACCTTGTATTAAGGATTCAGCACCTTCTATTCCAACACCCTCACCTTCACCAGGAGCTCTATATTCTATTGATTTTATCAATAAAAAATCATCAGTTTCTTTTACGTCTCTTTTTATTGGATATACGTATACTGGAGTTTTTTTAGTTAAAGTTTTTTCTGGTTCTTTTAGGTTATTGTTTTTTGATTCAACTAGATCACCAATCTCTGAACTATCATTTGTAATGTTTTCGTCTATGGATGCTACCATTTATCGACCTTATTTTATTATTATCAGCTATTTATACGAAATCTTGCAAAAGGTATACCGTCAAGATCAGTTAACTCAGAATGTGTTATTTCATATAGACCACCTATTATTTCATTCCATGTATATTGTCTTACAGTATTCCAATGAAAGTTGATTCCACGAAACCCCCATTCAAAAACATCAGTAACTGCTACCATTGGATGTTGATCATATCTCATGTTAGGAGTTTTTGCTTTATATAAGAATACATAATATTTTCCTTCTGATGGTGTTTTGCTACCCTCTGTTAATGATTCTATTATTGCCATCATTAAGTCATCAGGATGTTCAGTACCAATTAAATCATTAAGTATATGTGAGATTCTATTTCGACTTGCTCTTGCCTTTGCAAGTTTTTCTTTTTGACTGGTAATGAAAGATGCCATTATTTTATTCCAAGTTCTCTTTCAGTAACTACTTTAAATTCCCATTGTCTATCAGCACAAAATTCTTTTGCCATTTTCCACTTTGCTTGATTTTTGGCATATTCATATGCCTCTCTAATATATCCTTTAGTTTGCCTTTTTGGTTTCTTTGGGGGAAGGGTTTGTTTTAATGGTTTTACTTCAATAATATATTTTCTTATTTTTCCATCTGTTTCTTTTATTTTTGTATAGAAATCTGGAAAGTATCTATGAATCTTATTATCAACTGGAGATATGTATGGTATTATAATTTCTTCACTACTCCATTCTAGTATATTAGCATTTTTATCACACCAATTCATGTATTTTCTTTCCCATAATGATCTAAAGGTTATTGTTGTTGGATCTCCTTTATACTTATGAGGAAATTTTGGATAATATTTTCCTTTATAAGCCATCTAAATAGAATATAATAATAAGACTATTTAGAGTGCCAGCACCAATACCAAAAAAGATTTCTCAAATCTTACCGACATTTCAAAATGTCTCACAGTCATCCACTTACTTGGTGAAATTTGCTTTACCACCACATACTAATAATGATGGATATTCATTAGGTCATCATCTTAGAAGGAAGGGAGTTGATTTTAGATTTATGGGTGATAAAATAGGTTTGCTTTGTAGCAATGCTGCATTACCTGGTAGTGCTATGGCTTCTTTTAATGCTATTGGCGATTATCAGGGAGTTGTGGAAAGATTTGCTCATACTAGAAATTATACTCAAATAACTTTAGAATTTTATGTTGATAATTTATATAAATCTTTAAAATTTTTAGAGCATTGGATGGAATATATTTCTGGTGCTAATCCAGAAGATGTTAATAGCACTGAGAGTTATCATTATAAGATGAGATATCCAGAACTTTATAAATCTAATGAAACTAGGATAGTTAAATTTGAGAAGAATTATAGACAATTTTTAGAATATAAATTTATTGGATTATTTCCATTATCGTTAAATTCAACAAGAGTTGCTTATCAAAATTCTCAAGTTCTAAAAGCAACTTGTAGTTTTAGTTATGATCGTTATATTTGCGGAGAATCTACTACAGCAGCAGTAGATAAAGGAGTTGATCTTGAAAAATCAAATGTATATAATGACAGACCATATACTTTCCCTGATGTTATAAAGTCTCAACTTGGTGGTGATACTTATTTAATTAATACTCCAACAGGTAAAGTTGATGTTAATGATGCTACTGCTGCTGGATTAAAACAGTTTGATAATTTTAAAGTGGATGGGTCATTAGGTGGATGGAGTGATGTTCCTATGTCTACAAGACAAACTGCTTAAAACAACTTCATATATACCCTATAAATATAATTACTGAATTGCAATTATTATGCCTTTACCAAAGATTTCGACACCGACATATGAGTTGGTTATACCTTCAACAAAAAAGAAAGTTAAGTATAGACCATTTTTAGTTAAAGAAGAGAAAGTTCTTATATTAGCAATGGAAAGTCAAGATACTAAAGCAATTGCTAATGCGGTAAAGGATGTTATTACTGCTTGTATCACAACAAGAGGGGTTAAAGTAGATAAACTTTCTACTTTTGATATTGAATATCTATTTCTTAATATTAGAGGAAAATCTGTTGGTGAAGAAGTTGAAGTTATGGTAACTTGTCCTGATGATGGAGAAACAAAGGTTCCAGCAACTATTAGTTTGGATGAGATACAAGTTCAAATAAGTGAAGATCATAATCCAGATATTGATTTGGATGGAGTTCATACTTTACGGATGAAATATCCTTCTATGAATGAGTTTATAAAAACTAATTTTGCTACGACATCTGAAGATATAAGTGTTGATGATACTTTTTCTTTAATAGCTTCTTGTGTAGATCAAGTTTATTCTGAAGAGGAATCTTGGGCAGCATCTGATTGTACTAAGAAGGAATTATCTGATTTTATTGGATCTTTAAATACAAAACAATTCAAAGATATTGAAAGATTTTTTGAAACTATGCCTAAATTATCTCATATAGTTAAGGTTGTTAATCCTAATACTAAAAAGGAAAATGAAGTTGTATTAGAGGGGCTACAGAGTTTTTTCAGATAAGTATGGCACATGAAGATCTTGCGTCATACTATAAAATAAATTTTGCCTTAATGCAGCATCATAAATATAGCTTGACAGAGTTAGAAAATATGATTCCGTGGGAAAGAGAAATTTATCTTTCACTCTTACAACAATATATTGAAGAAGAAAATTTAAAGCAGCAACAAAATGGCTGAGATAGCATCACCAATATCAGGAGGAATACAAGCAGTTAGGAGAACAGTGTCTTCTAGCATTTTTACTGGAGCTGGTGTTGTACAAGGTTCAGTAGATAATTCTCAGCAAATTGCTAATAGTAGATTATTAACTCAGAATTCCTTACAACTTTCAGTAGTTACTAATCGGTTAGGTGGTATTGCTAGTCAAGTATCCACATTAAATAATTCATTACAAGTTTTAACAGATAATTTAGCAATACAGGGAGCATTAGATAGACAAAGAGAACAAGCTCGTTTAGCAAGAGAAGCAACTTTAGCAGAACAGGGTCTTAGAGAAGGTAAGGAAAATGTAATTGAAAATAAGATAAGAAATGCTTTATTATCACCAGTTGAAAGAATTGGTAGAAAATTACAAGGTATTTTAGGTAGAGTAACTGGATTTTTAGGACAACTATTCCTTGGTTTTTTAACTAGTAGTTTTATTACTACTATGAATTCAATAGTCAATCGTAATTTTGGTGATTTAAGAAATACTTTAAGAAATACGGCTAAGATTCTTCTTGCTATTGGTGGGATAGTATTAATATCTAAATTTGGTGTAGGTGGTATAATTGGTGGACTGTTTAGATTTGGTAGAAATTTAAAGTACCTTAATTTAAAAGTACTATTAACTAGTCCATTTGTGTGGTTAAGAAATATAGCATTGAATGCTTTAAAACTTGTAAAGAAGGTATTACCTTGGATTGTACTGGGAGCACCTGGACCGTGGGGTAGTGATAGTGATGATACTAATGAACCACCACCAATTACAGGTGATAGTGATGGTGGGGTTTCGGGTGACGGGCAGAAAGGTGACGTTCAACCTGGAATGATGACTGATATAACCGATCAGGATTTGTTGACAGAAATTGAACGTAAGAGACCAAAGAGAGATGATTATGTTGATGGTAGTGAAGGTGATACAAAATTTGAAAAAGATTTAGAATCTTTTAAAAATACATATGATGATAAGATAAGAGATCTTACATCATCTCAATCTATAGCATCATTTCCAGAATTTGATCCTACTAATGCATTTTCAAATGCTGAAAATGCTATTGTTAGGATAGGTAAAGATCTTTATAGATTAAATGATCAGTATGAAATTGAAGGAAAATATGAACCATTTAAACCACCAGCAACAATTACCGCAAAAGATAAGAAACAGGAGATTATTACTCCGATTAATAAAAGAGAGGGAGTTGATAAAAATATTGCTGATTCAGATGTGTCTGGAGTTAATATTAATGTTGTTCCTATACAAGTTGAAGATCAGGAACAAACTGCTGATGGTTCAAGAGTAGATGCACCTGCCATTGATTGGCCTGTTATAAAAGCAACAAATAGTTTTAATACTTATGTTTGGGCTGCTTATCAACAGTTTAATGTTTTACCAGTAACAGTATCATAATATGGCAATACAAAGTATAAAACTGAATAGAAAATCTTTTATTAGAAATTCTGTTAGTATACAGGGTATAAAAAATTCTATTGGAGATCTTTCTAGTGCTTTACAAAAGTCTAATACTTTTGCAAGAAATCTAGCAAAAGAATCTTATGAAACTGCTAAATTTAAGTCTACTTTAATCGGTCAAGATCAAAAATATTTTAGAAGAAGACAGGAGAATTTTAGACGAAAGCAAAGAGAAGATTTTATTGAAGCATCTACAGTTGGTGGAACTGTTAAAAAAACTGGGAGTATTATTAATAATAGTAGTAGAGGATTTTTGGGAAGAATTCTAGATGCTCTTGGTATTATTTTAGTTGGTTGGTCTGTTACCAATTTTAATAAAATTATTAAGCATGGTGAAGTCTTTATTAAAACAATTATTAGAACTATAGGTGCAATTGATAGATTGTTGGATGGAATTCTGGATGTTGTTGAAGACTTTACTACGATGTTAACTAGTACTAATAATACGTTAAGTACTCAGGCTCAGACTCTTGAAGAGGAAAAACAGGAGATGAGAAATGCTGTAGACTTTGTTGATAAGGAATTTCTTGAAGCTGAAAAAAGTATAGTGGGTGATGTTCTAGGATATGATGATCCTGATAAAATGGGTTTTGGTGATATTAAAAAAGAATATTTAAGACCTCCTGGTGCTGGTGGTGGTGATAGTAGTGGTGGTGGTGATAGTAGTGGTGATAATAAGCAAGATAAAGATGTTAATATTGATAATTTCTTTGGAGATCATATTGATTCTTCACAATATACAAAGAGAGATGATGGAGTTGAAATAGATTCTTCTAGTGTTAGTGATGGTGCTGCGACATTAACTATCCAATATGATGATGGTGTAAATGCTGTGTTTACACGTCTTGGTGGTGGAAATTTTAATTTGGATCTTACATATCCTGATGGGCAAGAAGAACAGAAAAAAATTAAAGTTCCATCTTTTAATAAGGGTGGATTAGTTACTGGATATGGTAATGAAGATACAATACCTGCTTTATTAACTCCTGGAGAATTTGTAATAACTGCTGAAACGGTTGATAAATTGGGAAGTGAATTTCTTACAGCGTTAAACTCTATATCAGAGTCTAATATTATTCCAGAAATGACTAAGAAATTATCAGTTTCGGATAATGGTGAGGTTATGTATAAATTTGTGGAAGTTGTGAATGAGACTGTGACACAAATGCAATTTGAGATTCCAAAAATGAAGGAAGAAATATCTGAAAATTTAAATTCTTCTGGTATTATTGAAAAAACTATTATGGTTCCTATACCAAAAATCAATTCTGATACTGGTTCAGTTAGTATTGGAACTAAAGAAATTGATTTACCTCCACCTATGAAGGTAAATATTATGAAAGTACTTTCAGATTTAGAACTATCTTACACCTAATGGCAGCAATAGATCCCTCACAATACGAAAAGATATTATTAGAATCATCTGATAAAGAAAAAGTCATTGATATAAAGGCTGGTTGTATTGGTATTGAATATTTTGAAGATATCTTTTCACCAACTATTACAGTTAAAATTCAATTTGTTAATACTGGTGGTCAAATTAAAGGACCAGATGGAGTAATGAATTCTATCTATAATGGTTTACCATTGAGAGGTGGTGAAAGAGTTAGTTTAAAAATTAGTGGGAATACTGATAAGAATCCAGGATTAGATTTTCATACTGATGAGAAAACATATTTTTATGTTTCCAATGTTACTAATGTTCTTAGATCAAAAAAACAAGAAAGTTTCGTCCTTCATTTATGCTCTAAAGAAGTTTTAACTAATGAGACTTCTAGAATAGGAAAGAAGTTTATTGGACAACCAATATCTAATTCAGTAAAATCTATATTTGATTATTTACAGACTGAGAAACCTAAGGATATTGAAGGAACTTTTGGGAAGTATGGGTTTATTAGTAATATGAGGAAACCATTTACTCTAATTACTTGGTTAGCATCAAAAGCTGTTCCTGCAGAGGGAGGTCCTGATGGAAGTACAACTGCTGGATTTTTATTTTTTGAAACACAAAAGGGGTATAAATTTAGATCTGTTGATGGGTTAATAGGTGAGGAGCATTATCCAAATGAGTATACTTTCAGTGAAATATCTCAAGCAAAGATGGATGATTATAAGATTTTAGAATATACTATTACCGAGAATCAAGATTTAATATCAAAATTAAAGCGTGGTGCTTTCTGTACTACTAGGATGTTTTTTGATCCCTTAAAACATACTTATGCTCCACAGGGAGAAAAAGCAGAATTTAAAATGAAAGATTATGCTGGCAAATTAAATCCTTTTTTATTAGGAGAGGATATTCATGAATTACCAAAAATAAATGATAAGGATGATAGAGATTTGGGTGATATTCCAAGTAGACAAATAACTGCTGTTCTAGATATAGGAACTATGGATGAAAAGGTGGATAAAGCAACAAATGCTAATCCTATGGAAGTTCAATCACAGTCTTTGATGAGATATAATTTACTTATGACTCAGACTATAACTATGCTTGTCCCATCTAATACTGAATTAGAAGCTGGTGGTATTATTAAATGCGTATTTCCGACAATAAATAGAACAAAATCAAAAGCTGGAGAGATCGATCAACAACAAAGTGGTAGATATATGATTAAATCATTATGTCATCATTTTAGTACTGTTGGGTCTTTCACCTCATTAGAACTTATAAAGGATACTAGTGGTGGTAGTGAAGCTGGTGCACCAGGAGAACTTAAATGATAGAACAAAGTGTTTTAAGAACTAATTTTGTAGGAAGGGATGGATTCCGATGGTGGTTAGGTCAAATAGCACCAGAGGATGCTCAAGCAGACCAGTTGAATATGACTGGATGGGGAAATAGAGTTAAAGTTCGTATTATGGGATATCATCCCACTAGTGTTGAAGAATTGCCAAATAGCGATCTTCCTTGGGCACAAGTTTTATTGGGTAGTTGTGATGGATCTGGTAAGGCAAATAGAGCAACTAGTTTAAAATTATCACCAGGTGATGATGTAGTTGGATTCTTTTTGGATGGTGATGAAGCACAATTACCAGTTGTAATGGGTGTGTTCGGAACTACTCTAGATCAAGATGAGTTGATCAAGACTCTTGGTGGTGAATATAAAAATCCATTTGTTCCATTTACTGGGTTTACTAGTAAAATTAAAAATGATGGTGCTTATATTGTAAATAGAGAATCTAATGAGATGAATACTAAGTCTCAAGTTTCTCCACAACATATTCCTCAGAGTTTGTTGAAGCAACTTCCTGAAGATACTAGATCAGCATTTAATGGTATTGGTGATACTGTTGTTGCCGCTACTACTGAGAGGGGGTCTACTGTAAATAAGATCAGTGGTGAAGTTGGTAATATGGTGAGTAAGATACAAGGGATGTCAGATAATATTTCTGGTGCTATTGGTGATGTATCTGGTAAAATTTCAAAAACTATTGATGGTGTAACTAGTAAAATTAAAGGATTGTCTAAAGGAATAGTCAATTTTATGACTAACAATCTTTATAAAAATGGAATGTTGCCTATTCTAAAGAATGGGGTAGATATTTTATATAAGAATGTTTATGGTGCAGTTTTGGCTGCCACTAAGAAAACTGATAAAGCAAAGAAGGCTGGAGCAGCAGCACAAAAGGCAATGATAGGTCCTGTTAAACTGCTTCAAGATGCTTTACCCTGTATAGCAAGTAAAATAATGGGTACTATTGGAGGTGCTATTAAATCATTACTTACTTCTATAGCAGATAATATTAGTAACTTTGTTACTTGTATTGGTGAACAGTTTATTGGTGGATTATTTAATCATATAATAGGAGGTATTACTGGATTTTTAGGACCATTGATGGGTGGTGTTGGTAAGATTTTAGGTCTTGCTGGTGGATTTGATATAGGTGGATTCCTTAGGTCAAAGGCGGCAGGATTACAAGGAATATTAGATGCTATAAGTTGTAGTTCAAAAGAACCTTCTTTTAATGCTAAAACTGGTGAATGGACTATTGGGAAAGGTCCTAAAAGTATTGTTTCAGTTTCTGTAGATGCTATTGTTGCCGTTGCTAATGCTGCTGATAAAATTACAGAATCTGTTGTTGGTGGTATTCAAGAAATAAGTGTTGCTTCTGGATCTTTAGGAATGTTTGATTTTTTAAATCCAAGTGTAACAAATCCTGGATTTAAAAGTGGACTTGGTGAATGTTATGCAGGACCTCCTTTAAATTGTGCTGGATTAAAAGTAAATATTTTTGGTGGTGGTGGAACACAGGCACTTGGTAAAGCTATAATTGGGTCTATTGTTGGTGAAGGTGCTGAAGCAGTAGGAAGTCTTATTGGAATTGATTTAGTAAGTGGAGGATCTGGTTATACGACACCTCCATTTGTTGAAATAACTGATAATTGTAATAAGGGATTTGGTGCTGTTGCTAGAGCAGTAATTGATTATGATGAAAATTCTCCTACTTATCAGCAAGTAGTCGATATATATGTTGTGTCTGATGGTGAAGGTTATCCAGTTTCTGAGGAACCAGTTCCACATACTATAGATCATGTAGTTATAGTTAATCCTGGACTTGATTATACTGATGATGATACTATTACTGATGGTGATGGTAACATATATGATAAGTATCTTGATGATTCTGGTAGAATATTAAAAGTTATTAGTCCAAATAGTGCTTTAACGTCTGCTAGTGAAGTAAAAGATTTGCCAGAACTCACTATTAATTCTAAAACTGGATATGGTGCTATATTGAAACCTCAACTGAAACCAAGACCAACATATCAAGGTGAAGTTAAGCAAGTAATTGATTGTATTAGTTGAAATAAATAATAGAATAGGAAGTTAAAGCATGGCAGAAAGACCCACAAATTGGCAACAAAGGCAATATTTATCATTTGGTCCACATTTTAGGATAGAAACTGCTAATCCTAATTTGGGATTAAATGGTTCTATTGTTTATGATCTATTTGCTCAAACTGCTACGGGTGATAAAAGTATTGTTGGTATGTCTAATGGTGGAATGTACCACATTTATAATGATCAATGTATTGAAATAGTTGGTGGACAAGAAGATGAGACTGGTGGAGTTAATGTTAATATTGTTAGTAAATCTGGTGACATTTGGATTACAGCACAACAGAACGGTGAAGTTAAGATTAGAGCTAAAAAAATAGTAATTGATGCTGATGAGGATCTTGATCTAGTTGCTGGTAATGATATTACCCTCAGTGCTGGAAATAGAATACTTCTTAAATCAAATGTGGCAGATTGTGATGCTTTACGTGGCAATCTAGCCCCAAGGGATGTGAGTGCTTTAGGTATTGTTTTTAAAGATAGTAAAGTTAAAGATGCTATTCCATTCGGAGGGTCAATAGGATGAGTCCTAATTTACCAGATTCAGGAAGATTTCCAGGAAATCCAGAATATAATGCCGAAGGTAAAAATTCTAGGGCGAATGTAACTGAGTTTAATGAAGATGTTTATGTATATGGAACACTGTATGCTGATGTATTTGGTTCTGCGTTAAGTGTTGATAATTTAGAAAATTTAACGGTTGGTAATCTTACTGTAACTGGTATTGCCACGTTTAAAGATGATGTTTTTATTGAAGCTGAATTATATTCAGAATATTTAACAGTAAAGCAGAGATTAAATGTAGGTGTTGGTGGTAGTGTATTTACTGCTATATCATCAGAGAAGTATGAAGATGACGGTCAAATACCAGGCCGAGTAGGTATTGGAACCTCGCAACCTGACGGTAGATTCCAAGTTAGTGTTGGTGGAGAGGGTCTTGATGCAAAAATGCCGATTGATCCACTTTATTCTGCTCTTATTATTACTGATGAAGGTGGTATTGGTATTGGAACAACACAACCTGACGGTAAGTTCCAGATAGGTGATGAGTGTCTAACAGTTACTGAAGAATGTAGAGTTGGTATAGGTACTACGCTTCCTGATGGTAAATTTCAGGTTGGTGTAAGAGAACAATCATTTATTTTAGCACAAGATCCTAATTCAGGAGTCACTTCAGTAGGTATTGGAACAACACAACCATTTCAACGTCTACAAGTTGGTGAAAAGGATGATTCTTTTGTTGTAACAGAAACAGGTATTGTTGGTATTGGTAGTACAGATCCTGGTAATATACCTGGATATAATGTACAAACTGATGGTCCAATAAAACTTGATGTAGAAGGAACAGTTAAGATTGATAGGAATATCATTGACTCTGCTGATTCGCCAGGTATTAATGGATATTATTTAAATCAAGATACGAATGGTATTCGTTGGATACAAGCATCTCCTATAGAATTAGATGGTATGTATGCCCAAGATGAGGGTGTTTACTTACCTACAAATGGAACTGCTCAATTATTTACTGTATTTAATTACACTCAAATTAATAGCCAAGGTCAAGGTACAGACAATTTACTACCGATACCTAATGTAGCAAATCCAACAATGATCTGTGATGTACAGACACAGGATTTGTGGGGATATCAGGGAAGTGGGCAGAGTGCTTCTATCTTTAGGATGACTAAAGTTGGAATCCAAAATAATAATCCAACTTCTACTTTAGATATTACAGGAACGGTACATGCTACTGGATCAGTTGATTTTGATAGTACATTAAATGTGGATGGGGATGTTACTTTTAACGCCACTCTTGATGTAGATAGTGCTACAACTTTAAACGCTACATTAGATGTAGATGGTGATACAACTTTAAACGCTACATTAGATGTAGATGGTAAGACAACTCTTAATGATGAGTTGGATGTTGATGGTAAGACAACATTTAATGATGGAACAGATGCTTCAAGTCCTTTAAATGCTTCCGTTCAATTAGATGGTGGTTTAGGTGTTGTTAAAAAGGTACATATTGGTGGAAAGGTAACAGTTGATGATACAACACAATCTACAGATAAGGATAGTGGATCTATAATTACTGAAGGTGGTGTTGGTATTGAGAAGAATTTAAACGTAGGTCAAAATACAAAACTTATTGGTACTCTAGAACTAGAGAATTTTTTAATTGATAAACTTAATGATACTGGACATTCTGTTAGTAGGGCAAAGAATGATTATAGGTTATCATCATATCAAGATGGTGTAAAATGGAGACCATCTGGAGTAGAGACTACTAATATTTTTTGGGTAACTAGAGATGGTGATGATGGTAATACTGGATTATTGGAAGGAGATGCTAAAGCAACTATAGGTGGTGCTGCAGCAGTCGCACAACCAGGAGATACTATTAAAGTTCGTTCTGGTGTTTATGTTGAGAATAATCCTGTTGGATTACAAAGAGATGTTACTATAACTGGGGAAGATCTTAGATTGGTTAGTATAGTACCTTCTAATCCCAATAAAGATGTTCTTCATGTTAGACGTGGAACTACAGTTGAAAATTTAAGCTTTAAAGGTTCAAATGGTGTATTAACAGATCATACTAGTTGTGGTGCTGTTGCTTTTCCACCAACAGAAGAAGATATTAATACTGGAGAATTTTTTGGAGCAGTAACTGGATATATTGCTTTTGGACCAGCAGATGAAGGTCCAACAGGAAGATGGAAATCTCCATACGTTAGAAACTGTACTAACTTTATGACAGGTAGTATTGGTATGAAGATTAATGGTCGTCATGTAGATGCTTCTTTTGGTGGAACAAATGATCTTGGACAAGATTTGAAGAGTATGGTTTGTGATTCATTCACCCAATATAATGAGGCAGGTATTGGTGTTTCTATATCACATAATGGATACGCTCAGTTAGTTTCTATCTTTACTATTGGGTGTCATATAGGAATAGGATGTACATCTGGTGGTCAGTGTGATTTAACAAACTCTAACTCATCATTTGGTAATTTTGGATTAGTTGCTGATGGTGTTGGTGCTGTTGAATTTGATGGGACAACACAAGTTGGTATTGGTGGTGAATCTGATAGTGTTATTCTTGAAAATTGTCAAGATTTTAATCCTACTAACCTTGGTGGAAGAAGATATAGAACTCCATTTGATGGGCAAGGAGCATATTTCCATTTAGATTTGTCTCAATTCCAAGATGTTTTACCTTCTTTTAATGGAACTATAACTGAACCTTTACAGTTTATTAGAAATATAAGAGTTACTAATGGGGGTAATCCTGGTGATTATGCTGCTTCTGCTCCTCCAATTATTACTGCTACTTTACCTCAAGGTCCAGAAGCAATTTTTGCTGAATTTTCACCTAATGTAAGTGCTGCTGGTACAATTACTTCTATTGATATTGTTGCTAGTGGTAGAAATTTCTTACCTGTAAATAATAATTCTTCTACTAGAGATAATACTAAGGAACAAGAGTGTATAATTAGTATTTCTGGTAATGGATCAGCAACTGCTGAAGCAGATATGGATCCAATATTGTTTACTGTAGATGAAGCAACAGAAGCTTGGACTACTGGACCATATGCTGGATTGACTACAGTTACATTTAATCAATTTATACCTTATGCTGTTGACTCTTCAACTAAAATGGAGTTGGTTAGGTTAAGTAGGATTATTACCAGTTCACATTCATTTGAATACATAGGTGCTGGTGTAGATATAAATACAGCTAACCCATTCCAAGCAGGAGTTCCAGTACCTGAAAATGAAGTTGTTGCCATTAATGGTGGGCAAGTTCCTTTTACAAGTACGGATCAAAAAGGTAATTTTAGAATTGGTGACGGTTTGAC
>CESQ01005455.1_pt1 | contig 14817 bp, 15 predicted proteins | sample 361401 | NCBI WGS metagenome assembly CESQ01 (sample SAMEA2622119, study PRJEB7988) | marine metagenome | isolation source: saline water (ENVO:00002010), including | reverse complement strand
ACTGCATTGGTTGAGATAATAAGATACTTCAACGATATGGGTCTTCCTGACAACGTTGATAGCACAGACTACGGCACACTAACTGATAAGGTGTGCGAACCAGCATTTTGGGAGTACAACTAAACATGGTACAATCTGAATTCTTTGGACGCACTTTTTGGTTTGGTAAAGACAATCAACTTAAGTCTGCCCCAACCAACATAGACAACACGGTAGACTACAACTCTTTTGATTATGTCTGTGATTGGACAGACTGGGAAGGGGTTAACTATTACGAACTCTTTGATATTGTCTCTGAGTTAGTAACACAAAAAGCACACACTATTAAGGAGAATCTATGAGTTTTTTCAAGCACGTCAAACTTCATGAGTACGACATCACAGACTTAGGAATAAGGCAAGCATGTTATGACGAATTGAGAGCAGACGGCAACAACAGTGATGAAAAGCAATTACGCATACTCGCTGTTGCTATGTGCGAAGAATTCAAAGATTACATGCGTCCTCTATTCTCATGAAAGTTGACGTGTATTCTATGCTAGAGGGTCACACGGTTGACCGCATAGCAGAAGACATTGCAGAGGCACTGTCAAAAAATGGTTATGATGTCTCAGCGATTAGTTGGGACATTGATTGTAATGTACTCTCACTCACTGAGGATCTATGACAACCCCTTTACTCAATCAAGACCAATTGGATGGAGTCATTGACCAATTCGCAGAATTGATTGTTGATGGCATGGACATGAAAACCCTATGCCAATATGTGTATGATGACCTAGTGGATTACTACAGCGACCTAACACAGGATGAACTCCAGGATTTTATTGTATCACATGACGAGGGACTATGGGATGAGTTAGTGGACAATGAAACAAGTGTCCCACCAGTGGTTGAAAGATCATTCGGTTTGAGTGTATAATAAGAGAGTACACAACACAGAGGCATTTTGAAAAGACTCGAACTAATCATGGGTCGTGACATTCCCAACAATGGCACAGTTACTGATTTCATGATGGATGAGTTTATTCGCCGTGAGATTATGCCACACTTTGAGTATGGCACATTCATAGATGGCGAAGGTCTCTGGAAGGGTGAACTAGAGCAAACCAAGATATTTTATCTTGAGTGTGCCGATTCAGAGGTTGACACACACATGCTTAGTTTGAACTGTATCGCAGCAGCGTACAAAAAACAGTTCAGACAAGACAGTGTGCTAATCTCACAAGTGCAAACCAACGCAGTTTTTAACTAATGAGCATTCGCTACTGGACACCCAACGACCAACGCAACGCAAGAACAATTTCATTTTCTTGTAAAGAGAAAGCGTTGGACATGCTTGCATTCTATCAAGGTGCTGGCATACGTTGTGAATTGTGTTACTGATTGTAACAGGGTGATGGGCAACCGTCACCCTATCCTCTATAATAAGAGCATGAACAAAAACATCTTTCTCACAAACGAATCTGCTCGCCGTGACCCTGTTGTACAGGCAGCAATGAAATCAATCCTCGCTCGCATGACACAAGAACATGACAGAGCGAGTGCAGGTATCGCACCTCACACAGTCGAAGTTTCACCAGTCAACTTTTTACAAGATGTCATGGATGACTTAGGCGACCCTCAAATCAGAGACCGTGAGCGTGAGGAGTATTTTAGGAACGGTTGGGGCGACAGTCTCAACGGTTGCTGGATGTAACAATTATAACACACCCTGTCCGAAAGACAGGGTTTTTTTATGATCCCCCGACCGATGGGGTCGCCGAGCGAAAAACGTGGAACCTTTGTAACCTACAAACGTTTCCCAGAGCGTGATAAATATAATTACGAAATTCATATTTCAAAACCTTGATTTTGAAAAAAATTTTCCAGCAAAAAATTCGCCGAAAAAGTTTATCATGGCATATAGAGAGTTAAGTAAAGCAGAGAAGGTTGCGAGGTGGTTTAACCAACGAAGGATCGGAACTGCTATGCTGCATAAGAAGAGTATCCGATGGTTCCAAAAGAAAACTGGGTTATCGAATTACCAAATACAGTGGTTAAGTTTCGCTGAGGGTGTTATACTAACAATAATCATACTTTAAAAAATGGCAGAAGTTACTACAAGTGAGATTCTAATGCAGATGATGCAACTGCAAAATAGAGTCAATGATGTCGAAAGACAACTAGATCGCCGTTTGAGTGTTCTAGAGAAACGTTTCGAACAATTCGAATTAGACTCTAGGTTCAAACAGGATCCTATAAATGACCCCCTTGCAGACTTGCCAGGTATGTCAGGAGGTAAACCAGTGTCAAGTTTCGGCAAAGGAATGGGATTATGACCAAAGAACAACTAAACTACTATGAAAAGGCGTTAGCAGATTTCGACAACTTTTGTGATGAATTTGAAAACGCAGCAAACAAACGATTTCAAGGAATAGATGATGACAGTAGACAACCACTCACTAACGAACAGGTACAACGAGCAACTCCAGACGCTGTACAAGAGATTGAACAGCTTGGAGGAGACGGTGAAGAGTTTAGAACACCTTCAATTGATGTACAAGCCACCTCACTCGGAGGAATACTTGACGTTAGCGAAGACTCTTGATGACATATATGAGAAGATTGATATTTTAGGACGCTATACAGGTGGATGAAGAAAAGTATAAAGAGATCATGATGATACATGATATTATATCGATAAACACTCTACATCTTTCTATGGGTGAGTTTATCGATAGTGTACAGATAGCATTGGAGAATAAAGATGCCAGCAGCAGCGACTAAAGGAAGTGAAGTAACTACTGGACATGGGTGTGATGCAACCACCACTATCCTAGATGGTGAGTCTTCTGTGCAGATTGGTGGTCAGGACGCTGCTGTCGTAGGTTCGAACCTGACTACACATAATGCACCAGCAGGTGATAAGTGTTTGCCACATGCTACGAAAGTAACAGAAGGATCCTCAAGTGTCGAGGTGAATGGGAAAGCACTTGCCAGAGTTGGTGATGGTATATCATGCAGTGCTGGTGGCAAGGTCAATTCAGGCGATACCAGTGTTATTGCAGGATGAAGAATCTTGTGTTATAATTATGATAGTTTATTTTAGTTTATGGCAATCCGTAAAAATATAAGTGGTGGTCTCGTTACGATTGAGGCAAAACCTAAAAAGTCTCGTCAAGGTGCTGGTCAGCATACTAAGTATTCTGCTACCAGTAGAAACAAGGCTAAGAAGCGTTATAGAGGACAGGGGAGAACCTAATGAGTGAAGATTTTTCTCGCATTGCTAATTCTCTTGAACGAATTGCTAATGCTTTAGAACATTTGCATATCGAGAAGATCGATCATGCACATATAGATGACATTGGTGAGATACATGGTGATGTAGTAACTCATCCAAAACAGTTCTGACCCGAACGCCGACCCCCCATCGCCGAATCTCCGAGTGATACATTATGACATATCAAGCATTACCGAAATTCCTACATGTAAAAGATAGTCCTATAGCAGGTCAAGGTCTTTTTGCATTGGAGGATATTCCAGATGATGTTTATCTGGGTATATCCCACGTAGTAGTGGATGATACGATTATGAGGACACCTTTGGGTGGATTTGTAAATCATTCATATGAACCTAATTGTGTTAAAGACTTCGAGACTGAGGAGTGGGGGCAAATATATCATATGAGGACTATTAGAGCTATTAAGAAGGGAGAAGAGTTATTTTTGAATTATACGTTTTATAGCGTCTAAATAAGTAGGAATATTCTTTCTACTTGTGTGGCGAAGTTAACGCAGTCCTTCAAGGATTTATCTTTAGCTTTTAAAAAGCACCCTGTAACTGACGATGTAGTAGTTACAAAGGATAGTGCTGCGATTAAGCAGTCTATAACGACATTATTATTAACCGACAGAGGCGAAAGACTGTTTCAACCCGATTTGGGTAGCAGTCTTCGCCGTTTTTTGTTTGAACCGCTAGATTTTGCTACAGCAGGACTGATAACAACATCAATTAGGCAATGTCTTGGTAGATTTGAACCAAGAATTAGGATTAGTTCTTGTAGAGCAATACCTAATGATGCTGAAAATGGATTTGATGTTGAATTAACCTATAAAATTATTGGAACTTCGATTCCACCAGTCACAGTAGACTTCTTTCTAGCTAGAACGAGATAATGCCATACACACAGTTAAACAATTTAGACTTTGTTGATATAAAAACTGCACTCAAAGATTACATGAGGGCAGAGACAGATTTTACTGATTATGATTTTGAAGGATCTGCACTAAGTCAACTACTAGACGTACTTGCCTATAATACGTACTATACAGCGTTCAATACCAATATGGTAGTGAATGAACTGTTCTTGGATTCTGCGTCTCTGAGAGACAATGTGGTGTCTCTGGCGAAACAGTTAGGTTATACTCCAAAGTCAATTACTGCTGCAAAGTCTAATCTTAGTTTTAATGTCAATATTCCTAATAATGCACCTGATTCTGTTACTTTGAAAAAGGGTAGTGGATTTTTAACAAATTTAGATGAGACTAGTTATCAGTTTGTTGCTACAAAGGACTACAGAGCAGAGGTAGCAAATAACGTTGCTGTGTTTGAAGATGTTGAATTAGTAGAGGGTACTCTTCTTAATACTATAACAACATATAATAGTGCTGTTAAGGGTCAGAGATTTTTAATTGAAAACTCTAATGTAGATATCAATACACTCACTATTAGAATATTTGATAATAGTAATACTAGTATTTCTACTGAGTTTAAGAAAGCAGATAATATTTTAGATCCAACTATTGATAGTAATTCTAAAATTTACTTTGTGAATGAGATTGAAGATGAGAACTATGAAGTAATATTTGGTGATGGTATCTTAGGTGAAAAACTTAATAATGGTAATGTAATTGAAATGTCTTATGTGGTTACTCACGGCAAAGATGTCAATGGTGCTAAGGCATTTACATTTGGTGGTGTATTGTCAGACGGTACTATTAATATAAATGTTCCGTATAGTGTAAAGAACATAACTACATTACAAAAAGCATATGGCGGTGAAGATATAGAGAGTATCTCTAAAATCAAGTATCTAGCACCCAAGTTTTTCTCTTCACAGAACAGAGCAGTGACTAGTTCTGACTATGAAGTTATTGCACGTAATGTATACCCTGCTATCAGTGATATTATTGTGTTTGGTGGTGAAGAGCAAGTACCACCCGACTATGGTAAGGTGTTTCTCTCAATTAAACCATCTGATGCTTCATTCCTATCTGCTTATACAAAGAAACAGATACAGGAAGACCTGAAGAAGTATTCTGTAGGATCTGTGAGACCTGTATTGGTGGATCCATCTATTCTATATGTTGAAATGGATTCGAAAATCAATTTCGATGGTACTCTAACAGAATTACTTCCGCAACAAATAGCATCTAATGGTGCTAAGGCGATACTTGAATATTTGAAGACTTCTCAGACTGAAAAGTTCAATGGTAAGTTCAGATATTCGAAATTCATTAGTGTCATTGACGAATCAGATAGAGCAATCAAATCTAACCTAACCTCAATCACACTAAGGAAAGATTTCTATGCACAGTTGAATTCATCTTCCTTCTACGAGATATGTTATCAGAATGCATTCGAGATTGAATGTGATGAACCAGTTGTATCATCTACAGGTTTCATAACACTAGAATACCCAAACTATACCACGTATCTAGAGGATAGATCTGGCAAAATAGTCCTATATAGACTAGATTCAGTAACAGGCGAAAAAATTGTCTTAAATGACTCTTTGGGTGACGTTGATTATGCTAAAGGTGAGATTATGTTGTATGATTTGACAATCATTCAAGGAAGTTTTTCAGATAATCGTATTGAACTGCGTGTAAAACCTGCATCTAATGATGTCACTGTACTTAGAGAAGTATATCTTGACGTAGATGTAGCAAATAGTAAATTTACAGCGATTAAAGAGTAGTGCAACAGACTGCAAGGAAGACCTCACTATTAATAGAAAATCAACTCGCTGCTTTTATCGGTGAGGAGTATGAGCTGTTTGGTAAGTTCATACAAAAGTACTATGAACAGTTAGAGTTACAAGGACAACCATTAGATATTGCGAATCATCTCGCAACATATCGTGATATCGATTTTTATGAGAAGAGTATCCTCAAACAGAGTGTACCATTAACCCAGTTCGCACAAGCAACGGATGTGTCACTAACTGTGGGGGACACCAGTGGATTCCCTGATAGTGGTTATTTGCACGTTGATGATGAGATATGTTTCTATAAGTCTAAATCAGCTACACAGTTCCTAGAGGTCAGTAGAGGAGTCTCAGGGAACACTGAGTTGGGAGATCTCTATAAGGAGTCTACATTCGTCACTACTAATGCAGCAGATCATCAAATTTCTGCAAAAGTACATAATATAAGCAATCTTTTTCTCTTTGCTCTAGTAAAGAGTTTTGAATCTCAGTATTTGCCTGATTTTCCAACTGCGTTTCTTAATGATAGTGTTGATCAACGCAATTTGATCAAAAATATTGCAGATTTTTACAAATCTAAGGGTACTGCTCAATCAATCAAGTTTCTCTTCAAATGCTTGGTTAAAAATGATCCAGAACCTGAAGTAAAATATCCTAGAGAACAGACTCTTAAGTCATCTGAGTCTACTTGGATAAAAAATTATTCTCTTAAGGCAAAACTCCTTTCTGGTACTCCAGAGTCATTTATTGGAAAAAGCATCGTCCAAAACGTAGACGGGGCCTACGCTTCGGCGGTTATAGATAATGTACTTTTCAATGGAACGTTTGATGGTGAGGATTTGTATGAATTGATCCTTGCTGAGGAAACAGTTAACGGAACGTTCTCATTATCATCAAAGACTACTCTTACTACTGATATAGATTATCAGAGCACTTCTGTCGATGTATTCTCTACATTGGGGTGGAGTGACAAAGGAAAGTTCACTATTGGCAATGAAACCTTCACTTTTGATGAAAAGACTATAGATCAGTTCGTAATTAAGACTAGATCCGCATCTTCCTCACATTATGTTGGTGACTTAGTATATGACGCTGCGGAAGTTACTGTCGGTACGGACTCTGTATTGATTCTTGGAGTATTATACAATGCTTCTCCTACACACCCAAGTCCATATGCTAATGTTGGAGAGAAACTTGAGATATCTGATCCTGGTTTTGTTAATACTGACGTAAAGATTTTTGATTCATCTAATAATATCAGATGGGATCTAACTTCTATAAAAGCAATCTTTGAAGATGGTGATGATTACTACATTGCGTCACCAAACAATCAGTTGCGTATTCTTCCTAAAGAACCTACGTTAACTACTGAAATCTATAAAACCAACAATAAAGATATTGGTATCTTCCTTGATGGTAGTATTGCTATGGGTGCAAGGCACACTGATAGTATACTCAATGGTGCAATTCAGAAAGTTGATGTTGATACTAGGGGTAGCGGATATGCTAAAGAACCATTTGTTCTTATAAACGACTCTCCTACCCTTGCAAGGGCAAAGTTAGCAGGTCAGGTAGTCGAATCAGTTATTATTGATACACCAATGCTGTACACCTCTACACCCACTGTAGAGATCACTTCTGGTAGAGGTGCAGTAGTTACTCCAGTTATAACCAATGGTGCTATCACCAGTATTGTAGTAACGGATCCAGGTGAATATTACTCATCTCCACCTGTGGTTAGAATTTTAGATTTAGCAGGTAAGGGAAGATTTGCGGAATACACAACTGAAGTGTCTAATGATGGTGAATTAACCGCATGTAACATAGTAACTGCTGGTAGTGGTTATAGTGCTGGTAATATACGTGTTGATATTATTGCTGTAGGATCTGGTGCTACTGCAACTGCTTCTATACGTTCTTGGACTAAAGACAGGTATAATTTAACTGGTACGGATCCTGTACCTGCTGCATACAGAGCAAATGATACTGGAGCGTCCCATTCGCCTCTCTTAGGGTACGCATATGATGGCAACCCCATTTATGGTGCTTATGGATACGGTGATCCTCTAGACGCTTCTAGTGCTGTTACACTGATGACTAGTAGTTACTCTTTACGCTCTGCTAGAAATCAAGGTCCAGCAAAATCAAAATATCCTCTAGGTACATTCTTCGAAGATTATGAATATACTCATAAGAGAGGAACTCTAGATCACAATAATGGTAGGTTCTGTTTGACACCTGAGTATCCTAATGGTGTGTATGCGTATTTTGTTACTGTTGATGGTTCTACTCCAGTATTCCCATATATCTTAGGTGAGAATTATTATGGAGTACCTAGAGATTCAAATTACAATCAATCATTAACTCATAATGATGTACCAAAGTCATCAACTAGGTTAAGAACTACTGGTATTGCTAAGAATGGAGATAGAACAACTTTAATCGTTGATGAGATCAATACTGGTAGCATCTCTAGTGCAGAGGTTGTATCTAGTACCTCAACATTCTCAGTTGGGTCTACAGTTGAGATTAATAATGAAGGTACAGGTGGTCATGGTGTTACTGCTGAGGTTTCTTCTGTAGAAGGAAAGATAGTAGAATCTATTGAGTCACAAGAGACTCAAGGATTATTAATCAATCTATCCAATACAGCATATCTCTTTGATGGAGATACTATAACACAAACAAATACTGGTTCTACTGGTAAGATTGTTGGTAATGTCTTTAGTGGTAGTACATTTACTCTTAGAGATGTAAATGGTGTCTTTACATCTACAGATCAATTATACTCTAATACTAAAGTTATAACTTTAATACTTGATGAAAATTCATCTTATACCAAAGGAGCAAATCTAGCATACACAGATGGTGTTTCTACCACTATTGCTATTGGAGAAGTATTAGAGAGTACTGCAAGTAAGAATACAGTTAAGGTTAAAGTAACAACTGGTGATTTTGTTGTTACTGATGACTATTTCATTAGAAGTAGTAATTTGATTGATAGTGTTGGTTCTAAACTTCTTAGTACCAATTCATTGAGTGCTGGACTTAACATATTCACTATTAATGACCATATAGCATTATTGAAAACTAATGGTAGTCATGGTGTTGGTATTGGTGATGACATTGAAATTGATATTAACCCTGATGATAGTGCCACCACAACTACACAGTATGTTAGAAGTAGAATATATCAGGAAGTCACTTTTGTATCACCAACAGTATCTACAACATTAAATGATTCTGGTATAGGAAGAATAACCATTCTTAATGGTGGTGAGGATTATACAGATAACTTTGCTACTCCTGACAACTATCGTAATATTGCTTTGAAAGGTGGTTCTGGTAGTGGAGCAACAGCAGACTTTGAGGTTGATGTTTCAGGTAGTGTTGTTTCTGTTGTTGTTAAGAATAAAGGAACTGGATATAAGAAATCTGATATATTAACTGTTGGTGATGCTGATCTAGGAAAAACTGATTTGACTACACCTGCACTACAGGTTGAAGTTGATCATATTGGATTAGGAGTAACTAACACTATTGTTAATTTTGCTAGTAACATTGGATTTACAAAAGGTGATTACATTAAAATCGATGATGAGATTCTATTCTTACAAGAGAAGAATGTTGCAAATCAAGAATTCACTGTACAGAGAGGACAAAAAGGAACCAAAGCAGTAGACCACTATAATGGTGCTACAATCACTTTAGATGTTCCAGGATATACTCTCAACAAAGGTTATAAGATTGGTGATCTTGCTGGAGATCCAGTTATACAGTCATATGATCCTGTTACACAGAAAGCACAAGTTGTTTGGGATTATGATGACACATTATCCACAATTATTCCTGTTTCGTTGAGTACTGTATTCTATGATACAAGTGAAGATAAGAGACTTGTACGTGTAAGTACAAAGGGTGATCCAATTGAAGTATTTGAGTTTTCCACAGATCAAATAAATTTCTCCAGAAATCCTATACTAAACATTAAGAAATTCTATAGTTACAAGTTTGATGTATCTCACTCTTCAATGAGTGACAGAGAATTTGATATATCTCCTAGTATCAATTATAACATTAACACTCCAGAGAAACTTGATTCTAACAATATAGTAGATCTTAAATTAGGATTTGGTGCTAGAGTCGCTACAAACACCTATAGTACAAAAGTACCATTAAGTTATTCCAAGTATTATTATTTTGATAGAAATGGTGGCACATCTAGGGAGACTGGTTATTTGAATGTGGTTGACGATCCACTTCAAGGTATCAAGAAAGCATTATATGTAACAAATGATACAGTTGTATATGATACTGGTGTGACAGCACCACATGACGGTTCTGGAACTGTCACATATAAATCTATGTCTAAGTTCTCTGTTGGTGCTATTGACAAGATCAATGTTATCAACGTTGGTGGGGAATATAAGAAATTACCTTTAGTAGTTGGTGTTACTCCAACTGAAACGCTGAGATCCACTGCTATCACTGAGGTTTACAATGGTTCTATTAGTGGTGTAACTATAGTCAATGCTGGATCAAATTATTCTAAACCAAAAGTAATTGTTGAAGGTAATGCAGTTCTTACTCCAGTAGTGAACAATGGATCACTTACTGGTATTATTATAACAGATGCTGGATCTGATTATACTGTTGCACCAGAAGTAACTATTGTAGAATCTGACATTAGAGTATATCTTTCTAGTGTTGATATTGGTATTCCTAGAAATATACGCATCATTAATAATGGTGGTGCTTATCATAATGATACTACATTAGATTCTACTATTAGATCAAATTATATACTTAAGGTATCTGATTTTACTACATTTAGAATTGGTGAAACTATAGTTCAAGGAGATACTGCTAGAGCAACAGTTACTGCATGGAGAGATGGATCAAATATACTTTCTGTTAAAGATGTAACTGGTCTCTTTAGAGAAGGTTTAGAGATTAAAGGTCTTGCTAAAGGGAATACTGCAAAACTAGAAAGTATTTCATATACTGAGTTTACACCAAATATCAAAACGTATTTTGATAATCTTGGATCATATAGTGATGATCAGGGTATTGTTAGTTCATCTAATCAAAAGATCACTGACACATATTATTATCAGGACTATTCATACGTTGTTAAGTCAAGGACTTCAATTGATGTCTGGAGAGATTTAATAAAGAAAACTACTCACCCTGCTGGATTCCAGTTATTTGGTGAAGTACTTATTGAATCTGATGCACAGGCTAGCATGTCACCTATCACATCTAGTGATAGATCAAGTAGGATTCAATTATGGGATCCAAATAAAAATAAGATTACTGTTGTTAGCACTAAGAAGCAGATAACCGTTAATATTATTAAGACAGAACAACTTAAGGTTGAACAGGGATTAGGTTCTGTATCACGTGATACATTCTCTACTGAAGAGATCAGAGCTAAGCAACTATTCCTTAATGCAGACTTTACTGGTGGATTTACTGATAAGGGTAATCTTGAAGGTCAGACAACATTCGTTCTAGTAGACGTAAATGGAAATTCTGTATCTCCATATAATGCACAAGCATTGACTATAACTCTTGATGGTGTTATGCAAGAACCTGGTTCAGCATATGCTGTCAATGGTAGTAATATTACATTCTCTTCACCTCCATTAGGTCCAAGAAACCAGCTTGGTCAAGAGATACCACAGGTTAGATTCTATTGTAGATGGTTTGAATTTAAGACTGATGCATTGAATGCTAGGTATCTTAAGAAACTAAGAAATATCTACCAGAGATCTGGTACTTGGATTGATGCTGCTAACCAGTTATCAATGAATAGAGCATATATTCAGTCAGAGACATTAGGTTTCATTAAGGCAGAATATCCAAATCTATCATGGGGTACATTAGGTCCAACATGTCATAGAGATATTGGTCTCATAGTAGACTCATTTGAGCATGATTTGAGATTCGGTGGTAACTCCAAAACAATTGGTGGTGGTGAAGCATACTACAATAATGATCTTTTAGATTTTATTACAGGTGAGATTGAGCCTACTATCAAAGCATTTGAGAAAGCAAAAGACCTTGCTGTTAAAGCAATGAGGAATACTTTGACTGCTGGTGAATATACATCATTAGATCCATATATCAATCTCAATATTCGTACAGGTAGTCCTTTCACCCCTAAGTGTGCAGATGTAGAGTCTGCTTTAGATTCTCTATATGAGAATCTTAAACAAACTATCGTAACAGGTCCAGGAACTGCTACAAAGTCTCTTCCTGACTATGTTAACAACGAGAACAAGATATTTGATCTGTATTATGATGATGGTGAAGAAGTAGTTACTGATGTCAATGAGAATTTAATAGTTTCAATAGGTGGTATTGTACAACATGACAGTAACTATTCTATTGATAGAACTACTGTACCAAATAAGATTGTGTTTACTGGAGCACCTGTTTGGCAACAGCAAGAGAATACTAAGACTGTCCAAGAACCATTAGCAGTAGATAATATTGCTTTACATGGTATTGGTAACTATATCAGATGTGAAATAGAAACTTCTGGTATATTGGATGGATCTGCTGGTCCTTTCTTGATACTTGATAGTGTTACTAAAGAGGTTAAGAAGATTGATGATGCAGATTATGCATATGTTTTTGTAGATGGTGTATTACAAAGAGACACTGATTCATATAGTATCAATGGACCTTCTATCAGGTTTACTAGAAAGATAAATCGAGATCGTAAGGTGGAGATTATAGTTCTTTATGGTAGAGATGCACAACAGACAGTTACATTACATGATTTTGAACCAGGTACTTATTTCAATAGATTATCATTAAGAATCAATGATTCTAATAGTTTGAATGATTTCAGAGATCTAAGGAGTTGGTTTGATACCAAATATGATTTCAATAGATTTGCATATCAAAAGGTTGGTACTGTCAAACATATGATTGGTGAAATCAAGAAGATAGAGATTGATACTGTTACATCATGTATGTTGACTATTGCTGGCAACAATCCTGTATTTAATGGCAATGAACCAATATATTTCTCTAGTGATTATATCAACTTCTCTGATGAGTTCTCTATATCTCTCTATGGTATTTTAGAATATCAGAAAGATGAGTATGGTAGTCATAGAATGCAAAGAAATGCATCTCAGTGGTTATATGATAGTACAAAAGCAGATGATACATTCTACAAATCTCATAATTTGATATCTCGTCTTAATAAGGGTGATGTCATAAAGATAGATGGAGAAGATTCTTGGAGAGATATTCAAGGATTACCAAGATATGTAAATCCAAAGAATTACAATCCTGGTGCTGAGATATCTTCTAAGTTCTTTGGTTCTGTAACAACTACTAATTACAGTGGTGATACTAGAGGTGTAGGTTTAAGTGTTACTTGCACTATTGATAATGGTAAAGTTGTAAGTTTGGAATGGAATAAGAAGAATCTCAAATTATATTATGATGAGGGTATATTAGAACCCACTACTGCGTATGGTTATGATAGTACACCTGTACTACACTTCATTCCTGAAGATGGTAATGGTGGTGGAGCACATGCTGAGGTAATAGTCAGCAAAGGTCAGATTATTGATATTAAACTTATACATTCTGGATCTGGATATACTAATGCACCAAAGGTTAGTGTTGCCAGAAAGTATAAGATCATCAAGAGACCTGATAGAAAGATCGACAGTATGGTTGGTCTTATCTTCTCTACTGCGGTATTAAAATCATCACCTGTTACAGTTACTACTTCAATAGACACATTTAAGGGTGTTGAGATCATTGGTGATACTGGTATTATCGGTGGTGGATCTGGTAGTATTGGTCTTGTTACCAATAAACCTGTTGTAGTTTCTACAATACAGAAAGTTGCTGATCTCAGTGGCAATGTATTAACTAAGGAACTCATTATATCATGGCCTACTTCAGTCACATCTGCCCTTATGGGAACATCAATTGAGATTGAAATAGAAAGAAGTAGAATAATACGTTCAAGTGTCACTCTTGATATTGACGTTAAAAAAGAAATAGTGAAATATATCGAAACTGGTGCAGTCGATACATATAAATCATACTTTAACACTTATGGTTCCGCAATTTTAGGACCAACACCTGAGACATTTAACCGTGTTACTTATAACACAGGAGATGTACTTTCAACAGGTGGTAGACCAGTTTCCGAGTATACTGTGGAAGAGGTTTCTATGTGGGGAATCACTATTGAAGAGATTGAAAACTCAAAAGATACTTTATGGGTAGGTAATGTCAAATGGAATTTTGTTAACCCATCCATTAACTACTATATAAGTCAGTTGAACACTGCTGACTTACCAGATGAAGCAGGTGCAGGTTATCTTGCATCTGGTGCTATTGTTTACGCAAATACTTCTAATTTTGCAGCAACAGGAACTATCCTAGTTGGACGTGAACAGATAACATATACAGGTAAGTTGAGTGATCGTTTTACAGGATGTACTAGAGGCGTAAATGGTACTCCTATCGAGGAACATCTCGTGGGACAGTACATCAGGAATGCCCTATAAATAAATATAAATAACTCGGATTTAGTCTTAATTTAACATTTAGAGACCAGTGCTATGGCAGCTATTATTTCAGAAAAATTTAGGATCTTCAATGCGAAGCAATTCCTAGAGTCCTTGAGCGAAGGCGCAAATGATGCGGATGCAGCTCGAACTAGAATGTATTTCTTCGTTGGAAGATCTGCAAAATGGGATGCTTACGTTGAAGTATTCAATGTAGACGGTACATTCGCAGCAGGTGAAACTGTTTCGGGTGGTGGATGGTCAGCAACAGTTGCTGAGGTTAATGAGAATAGTAT
>CESQ01015737.1_pt1 | contig 14885 bp, 6 predicted proteins | sample 361401 | NCBI WGS metagenome assembly CESQ01 (sample SAMEA2622119, study PRJEB7988) | marine metagenome | isolation source: saline water (ENVO:00002010), including | reverse complement strand
TTGGAATTAAGACTAGTTCTTTAGCATTCAGATGCAATCAAGATGATTACAATAGTATTCATAAGTATCCTAGAGAAACAGATCCAGTTAATGGTATACAAACTGCAATTACTGCTGTAGATCAATCTGGTGGAACAATTACAGTTAACGTTGGAAAATCTAATGTTAATACTGGTGGTGCATTAGACTTTACTATAGTTGGTGGTGGTAAGAGTTATACTAATCCTGTAATATCTGTATCACCACCATCATATAGTAATTTGGATGTAATAGGAGTTTCTAGATTGGGAGAAGGTCCAACTACAGATACTGGATCTGGTCTTCGTGTAACTCCTGTAGTTGGTGCTAGTCAGACATCTGGAATTGGATCTGGATTCTTTGAAGTTAGTGATTTTGAAATTACTAGAACTGGTTATGGATTTAAGAGTGGTGATGTTTTTGAACCAATTGGATTAGTTACTGATAGAAAATTATATGAACCACATGAGAAGGCAACAATGCAAATTCAAAATGTTTATTTTGATGATTTTACAATGTGGCAATTTGGAGAATTTGATTATATTGATTCAATTGAAAATTACCAGGATGGTCTAAGAACAAGATTCCCATTATATTATAATGGAAATAGAATTAGTGTTGATGCTGATCCAGCATTTGATAGTGATTTGAATAATGTAATGCTTGTGGTTATAAATGGTGTTATTCAGCAACCAAAAGAAGCATATAATTTTATAGGTGGAGCAAGTATAAATTTTGTAAGACCTTTGGATAAAGAAGATAAGGTGGCAATATTCTTCTATAAAGGAACAGATCTTGAAGATGCTGTAGTTTCAACAGGAATGACTGTGATTGTTGAAACGGGTGATAGAGTTCAAGTATCAGGTGTAGCAACTGGTTTTGATAATTCTGGTAATCTAGGTGTTTTACAACAAGATGAACGAATTGTTAAGTATTTGAATACTTCAACTAGTTTAGAAACAAATATCTATACTGGAGATGGTATAGATGAGGACTTATTCAGACCAATAAATCTTCTAAAACAGAAAGAAGATCGGATAATTGATAGTACATTAGTAACAAAGAAGAGAGTTAGTTTAGAACCAATAATTCTTCCATCTGCAAAAATAATTGGTGATTTTACTACTAGTGATAATAGTTTTTATGTTGATAGTGCTGATTTATTTGATTATGAGCAACCAGATCAACAATTTAGTGGAATAATTGTTTCGGGTAAAGAAAATCCATCTATACCATCTGCAACTGCAACCATTAATAGTACAGAAACTACGGTAACATCAATTTCAGTTACTGGAGGTTCTGGATATACTTCAGTTCCATCTGTTTCTATTTCGGCACCACCAGAAATTGGTGTTGGTGTTGGAACCACTGCAACTGCAACTGCAACCATATCTAATGGTACTGTAGACACCATTACAGTAACTGAAGGTGGACTTGGATATACAATCGCACCTAAAGTCTTAATTGAACCACCAAGTTCAATTGAAGAGCAATTGGCATCACCTGCAGGGGGTATTACGGTTCAAACATCTGCAGGAATACTTACTGGAATAGGGACAACTACTGTTGGTTCATCATTAGGAATCAGATTTGTTGGTATGTCAACAGCAGGAGCAGGAGTAGCTGCATTTGCCCCATTAAGTGTTGGGAATCCACTTTACATTTATGGAACTCAAGTTGGAACTGGAGTAACATCTATGAATGTTACGGGATCTGATACTGTTGGTATTGGAACTAGTTTTGCAGATAATGTATATACTGTTGCAGAATTTACTACATATGGATCTCAACCAAATGTAGTTGGTTTTATTACATGTGTTATAAAATCAGATACTAATGTAGTTGGACTTGCATCAACTTCAACAACTTTAAGTCCTGTTGGATATTATTCTGTTGGTAAGTTGACTAATTTTACTAGAAGTTCTTCACCAATTTCTCTCAGTGTTACTGGATTAACAGTTGATGTAGGGTTAACAACATTCCCAACATTACAAAGAAGAGGTGGTCCAGGAGATGATACTTGGAAGCAAACTGGTGGATTAAAAACACCAGAATAATGATTATTATAATATGTTGTATAAATATCTAAAAAACTATTAAGATGCCAGCGGTAGTAACAGATCAATTTAGAATAGTAAATGCTAGTAATTTTATAGATTCTATATCAGATACTAGTAATTCTTACTATGTATTTTTAGGATTAGCAAATCCAACAACTGGAAATCGGTTAGCAGATGGAACTGAGAGTGTAGGAATTGGAAGAAGTAGTACTTGGAATAATGGTACTGAATTAAGTGTTCCAACTCCAACAGATAATTTACAATATCTATCTCTTTATAATGAGACTCAACTTTTTGGTAAAAAGATAACTACATCTAATGTTAAAAGGGTAATTACGAAATATCAGTGGAGAGCTAATACTAGATACGATATGTATCGTCATGATTATGATATTTCAAAAAATCCCTCACCAAACGGAAAAAGTGGGTTATATAATACAAATTATTATGTAATGAATTCTGATTATAGGGTTTATATTTGTATTGATAATGGATCTAGTGGAAGTTTACCTCAAGGAAAAAGATCTTTAGATGAACCAACATTTACTGATTTAGAACCATCTGCAGCAGGAACAAGTGGAGATGGATATATTTGGAAATATCTTTATACAGTTAATCCTAGTGATATTATAAAATTTGATTCTACAAAATATATTGTTTTGCCAAATGATTGGTCAACATCAACTGATCCTCAAATAGAAACTGTTAGAGATGCTGGTAATTCTGATTTATATAAAAATCAAATTAAAAAAATTTATATTGAAAATGCTGGATCTGGATATAGTGATACAACACCAGATGGTGAGACTGTAAATATATTAGGTGATGGTGTAGGTGGTAAAGCAATAGTAAAAATTGATGATAGTAGTATAAGTAGTGTTGAGGTTATTTCTGGAGGTTCTGGATATACCTATGGAATTGTTGATTTGAGTACTTTAAATAACGAGGGTGTAAACTCACCAAGTTTTAGTTATGCAAAATTAATACCGATTATTCCACCTTCTAAGGGACATGGATATGATCTTTATAAAGAATTGGGTGCAGATAAAGTTTTAGTCTATAATAGATTTGATGATTCTACTAAGGATTTTCCTATAGACACCCATTTTGCACAAGTTGGTATTATAAAAAATCCCAATAAATATAACTCTACAGATATTTGCAAATTAGGTGAATATTCATCATTAAGTTCGATGGCTTTAACTTCAGCTGCAAATATTCCAGCAACTTCTGCTCTTATTGGTGCTCCAATAACACAAACACAAGCTAATGGTGATGTTGCTAAAGGTTATGTTGCATCATATGATGCAGAAACAAAAGTTCTAAAATATTGGCAAGATAGATCTTTATATTTTCCAAACAATAAAGACCAATTAGATGCACAAGATGTAGATACTATTGCAAAATATGTACCATTTGTATCTGACGGTACTAAAAATATTGTATGTACAAGAAATGATGCAAATTTTGATGTAGTTATTGATGTAACCATGAATGGTATAACAAAAGTAGTTGGTGATAAATTAGTAAATCTTGGGGTTGAATTTACAAATGGTCTTGCAAATCCTGAGATAAATAAAAAGACGGGTGATATAATTTATATCGACAACCGCAAAGAGGTTGAACGTGATCTAAGGCAAAAAGAAGACGTTAAAATTATTCTGGAATTCTAAAAAACAATGGCTCAAAAAACTAATTTAAATATAAGTCCATACTATGATGATTTTGATTCTGAAAAGAATTTTTATAAGGTTCTTTATAAACCAGGATTTCCAGTTCAAGCAAGAGAATTAACTGGTACACAATCTATTTTACAAAATCAAATACAATCATTTGGTGATCATATATTCAAAGAAGGATCTGTTGTTATTCCAGGTAATATTGCATATGATGGACAGTTTTCTGCTGTTAAATTAGATATAGAAAATTATGGTATAGATATATCTCTTTATATTAAAGATTTTATAGGTAAAAAAATTACAGGTAGATTATCTGGAATAGAGGCAACTCTTAAATATGTTGCTTTACCTGGTGTTGATGATGTTGATGATGTAACAGTTTACGTTACATATACAAGTGCAGATAATAATAATGAGTTAAATTCGTTTACTGATGGTGAACAATTAGTTTGTTCTGATAGTATTACTTATGGAAATACTACAATAAATGCTGGAACTCCATTTGCATCTTTAATTTCCTCTGGTGCAACTTCTATTGGATCAGCAGCATATATCCAAAAGGGTGTTTATTTTGTAAGAGGGTATTTTGTAAATGTTACTGATCAAACTATTATTTTAGATTATTATTCTAATGCACCATCTTATAGGGTTGGGCTAAGAATTGATGAATTAATTGTTAGTGCAAAAGATGATAATTCATTATATGATAATGCAAAAGGTTTTAATAATTTTTCTGCTCCTGGTGCGGATAGATTTAAAATTAATTTAACTTTAAGTAAAAAAGCTTTAGATGATCAAGATGATACTGATTTTGTTGAGTTACTTAGAGTCAAAAAAGGAAAAATTAAGATATTAAATACAAAATCAAATTACAATATAGTTAGAGATTGGATAGCAGAAAGAACTCATGACGAATCTGGAGATTATACTGTAAATCCATTTAAAATATCAGTATTGGATTCATTAAATGATAATTTGGGTAATGGTGGATTATTTTATAAGGATGAAAAAACAGATCAGTTAAATCTTCCATCTGAAGATATGATGTGTGTAAGAGTTTCTGATGGAAAGGCATATGTTCAAGGATATGATATTGAGAAAGTTGGAACTACTATAATTGATGTTGAAAAACCAAGAGATGTTGGAATTAACAGTACTGCAAGTGTTAATTTTAATATGGGTAGTGTTATTAGAATTAATAACGTATCTGGTCTACCAAAGCAAGGTGAATTAGTCCAATTTTATGATGGATTTGGACAAACTGGTAGTATTATAGGTAGTGCAAGGGCATATAATATTAATTTAAGAAATGAGGAATATTCTGATGCTTCGACTGTTTGGGATTTAAGCTTATTTGATGTACAAACAACAACTCAAATTACATTAAATGATGTTGTTTCATCAACTGAATTGCCAAATAGTTCTTTTGTTAAAGGAAAAAGTAGTGGTGCCAGTGGTTATGCTGTGGGTGCTGGTAGTGGTTCATCGAGGATTGATTTGAATCAAACTACTGGAACTTTTGCTAAAGGTGAACAGATAGAGGTAAATGGTGTAGATTTTTCTAGAACTATTGGTATATCTACTGCAAATACTACACAATCAATTAAATCTTTTAAACAAACAGGAATTACTGGTTTTCCACCTTTTACAGCAGATTCAAATTTAGATGTATTCCAACTTCCAAATGGAATAACTGATTGTGTAATTACTACAAGATCTGCTACTGATAATACTGGTATTTCTACCATAACTGCTGGTGCAAAGCAATTTAGTGGACTTAGAATAGGATCTACAATAATATATCAAAAATACAGTAGCGCAGATCCCACTTATAATAAAGTTAAATCTATAGGTGCTGGTAATACAAGCATAGTAGTATCACCAATTGATCCATCAGTTCCTGGTGTTTTTGATGGTGAATTGCCATCCAATACAACAACAACACAATCTACGATTAGAATGTTTGTTGGTGCACCAATACTAAGAGGAAGTGGTATTTTACATGCACCATTAGGTAATAGAAATGTATCTACAGTTGATCTTTCAAATTCTAATTTGAGGGTTACTAAACAATTAACTGATATGACTATTGGATCTCAAGTTGGTAATCAACTTCTTGTTAATATTGCTGATGTTACTGGGCAATATACAGAAATTACTTCAGATGCAACATTTGAACCTTTTGATGAGGAAAGATATTCTGTTCATTATAGTGGTGGTGGAATAGGTGCAATTACAGAGGATACATTTAAATATGAGTTGAGTGGTGGTAGAATTAGAATTGATGGTTTGAGTGATGGTAACAATAACGTTCTTACAGCATCTGTTAAGAAAAAGGGTATTAAAAGTAAGATAAAGAATTATAATAAGAGTAAGATGTTGGATGTTGTATATTCAAAATATGCAAGATCTGGTAGCACTGCTATAGGTAATGGAGCAAAACAATTAGCAGATGGACTTACATATGATCAAAATCAAAGATATGGTTTAAGAGTTCAAGATGAAAGGATATCATTAAACTATCCAGATGTAGCTAAATTTATAGCAGTCTATGAATCTATTGATAATGAAAAACCAACTTTAGATGAATTTAAATTTAGTAGTACTGCAAATGTTCAAATAAATGCTATTTTGGGTGAAAATATTGTTGGGTATAACTCTAAGGCAATTGCTAGAGTAGTAAATAAATCATCTACAGATGTTAATACATTAGGAATTGTTTATTTGACAAATACTCGTTTTACAGAGGGAGAAACCGTCAATTTTGATGAGTCTAATATTGATACTAATATTGAATCAATAACTAATGGTACATATAAAGATATTACAAATTCATTTAAATTAGATAAGGGTCAAAAAGATCAATATTATGATTATTCTTCCATTGTTAGAACTAGAGGATCATCAGAACCTTCTGGTAGATTATTAGTTATTTTTGATTATTATTCTATTTCATCTGATGATGATGGTGATTTATTTACAGCATTGAGTTATGATTCTGACAGATTTCAATATGATATTCCTAATATTGGTCAATCTGGTATAAGAGCAACAGATACTATTGATCTTAGACCAAGAGTATCTGTATATGATAATAGTACCAATACATTATCACCTTTTGCTTTTGATAGTAGAAATTTTTCAATAAAACAATATTTAATATCAAATGAAAATGCAGATCTTGGATATGAATTTTATCTTCCAAGAATTGATAAGTTATATTTGAATAAATTTGGTGAATTTGTATATCAGAAAGGAACATCTGAGATGGATCCTAAACCTCCAGTAAGGACTGATGACTTAATGGAGTTGGCTACAGTAAATCTTCCTCCATATTTGTATAATACACAATCAGCAAGATTATCTTTAATTGATAATAGAAGATTTACTATGAGAGATATTGGAAATATTGAAGATAGAGTTTCAAATTTAGAAGAAGTTACAACACTATCATTATTGGAAAATAATGTACAAACCCTTCAAATTCAAGATTCTGAAGGTAGAAATAGATTTAAGACGGGATTTTTTGTTGATCCATTCAAAAATTATTCATCAATTAGTGCATTATCTAGAGTTCAAATCAATCCATTATCACAAGAATTGATTCCAATACGTTCTAGAAATACTCTTGCATCCCAGGTAACACCAAAATTATCTACAACAGCAGAAACTCTTGATTTTAATAGTGATTTTGATTTATTTGATGGAAATGTTCAAAAAACTGGTGATGTTGTAACTTTAAAATATGATGAAGAGGTATGGTTTGGACAATATTATGCAACATTACTTAAAGATGGTTCACTTGGAGTTATAAATGTAAACCCATATGAACTTCCTGCAATACTAGGTAATGTTGACTTACAACCAGATTTAGATGTTTGGACAAGAACAATTCAGTTAGATGATAATGTTATTAATCAAACTGGAACCAATAGTAGTGCAGAACTTAATCTATCTGGTAGTGGTAATATTGATTTAGGTAACGCTACAACAGATACAGGTAGTAGTGAACATGTTAGAACTACTGATCGAAGTATTAAAGCAGGAGTGGAAAGTGAAAGTGATACTTCTACACTTCAAGGTAGTACCAATTTAACGGCATCTGATTCAATCACTATTAGTAATACTGATATATCAATTCAAAATAGATTGATTTCATCTGCATCTGAAGATCATATGAGATCTAGAAATACTGAATTTAAATCGACTGGATTCCCTGCAAATGTAAAAACTTATCTATTCTTGGATGGGCAAAAAATAGAAGATATTACACCAAAATTATTGGCAATATGTTCTTCTGTTGGTGGTGAATATGGTGCAACTAAAGCATTTAAGATTGGTGAAACTGTAAGTGTAGAAGATCCAACAACTTCATTAGAAATTATGAAATTTAGGGTTTGCACCCCAAATCACAAAGAAGGACCATATAACAATCCAACTGAAGCATATTCAAAGGATCCATATACTAATTCTCCAATTTCTAATACTTCTTATACATTAACATCACCTATTTTAAATATTGATACTAGAGCATTAGCAGAAGAAGCTCAAGGAGAATATCATGGTTATCTAGTTGCAAATGCAAAATTAATTGGACAAGAAACTGGTGCTGTGGCATATGTGAAAGATTGGAATGATAATAAAATGATTACTGATGAATATGGTGATATAATAGGAACTTTCTATTTAAGAGATCCAAATTCTATTCCTCAACCATCCGTAAAAGTTACAACGGGAAGGAAAAATGTTAGAATAACAACCAGTTCTACAAATGTAAATATTGCACCAGGAACAAGAGCTGATATTGTTATAGCAGAAGGAATATATAGTGCACAAGGAACAGTTGAAGAATGGCAAAACGATAGAACTATTAGAGTAGATACAACTACAGTTACAGCAAATGCTGATTTTTCTATAAGTGCACAAGGATCAGTAACATCTAGACATACTACAACTCGTACAGTTGAATATATTGATCCTATTGCACAAACATTTGTTGTTGGTGGTAATGTACAGGCACCTTCTGCTATAGGTGCAAATGAAGATTTAAATGGTTTATTCTTAACTGCAGTTGAGGTATTCTTTGCTTCTATAGACACTGAAGTAAATACACCTATAAGATGTGAAATAAGGTCTACAACGGGTGATGCACGTCCTTCTAGGACTCTTATGGGTAGAAGTAGAACATTGTACCCATTCACAACCGATTCTAATGGCAATCGTATCCAAAATATTCAAACCGATGATACCAATGCTAGTGTAGGAACTAAATTCACATTCCCAGAACCAATATTCCTACCACCCGGACAATCATATGCTTTTGTTCTGGTTGCAGAAAGAAGTGTTGCCTATACAGTTTGGTTGGGTGAACATGGACAGAAAGCAGTTAATTCAGCAACTATTCCTGGATCAACTGGTGAAAGTCCAACATATGCTAGACAATATGGTGCTGGAGCATTATTCAAATCTCAAAATGGTGCATTATGGACAGAAGATCAAACCCAAGATTTGAAATTTGTTCTTTACAGAGCTAAATTCACTTCTTCTACAGGATCAGTATTCTTCAATAATCCCAATTTGAGTGAAAGTAATGGGTATATTCCACAATTAAGGAATAATCCAATAAGAACTTTACCAAAAACAGGAAGCATTACAATACCTCGTTATGCATACAATGCTTCATTAGCTAATGATAATAGATTAGATCTTCACATTCAACCAGGTAGAAAACTTGTTGCTGGTCCTGAAAATAAGAGTACAGCAGTTGTTGATTCTGTTGGAGATGAAGCTACTGCAGTTTCTGTTGCTTCTACAGGAACAAATTATAAACCAAGTCAAACTAATGTAGTTGTAGGTACATATACTATAACTGGAAGGGGAAGTGGTTTAAAACTATCAGTTAGTACAGATGTAGATGGTTATGTTCCTGTTGGTAATGTATCAATTGATGGTAGTAATGCAGGATCTGGATATAAACCTGGTGATGTAGTTGGTATTGTAACTGCAGACATGGGTGGTAATAAAGGTAGAGGTGCTGAAATTACTGTTACTTCTGGTGCACCATTATCTATGGATACAATATATTTGACAGACATTCAGGGGCAATCAAGTGCTAGTGGTAGTTGGAAACCAGGTGGTGCTTTCACACTAAAATATGTTAAAGATGATGGTACAGTTTATGCTCCTCAAGCAAGTTCTGCTGATATAGCAGTTGATGGATTCAGTGCTGATGGTGGAATAAATGATGGTAAGACTTTTAGAGTTAATCAATTTGATCATGGTATGTATTCTTCTACCAATAAAGTAGAAATAAGTGATCTTCAAACAGATACGCCATCTACAGCATTAACAGCAGATTTATTGCAAAATGAAACAGGTACAATCAGTGTTGCTTCTACTTTACCATTCCAATATTTTGAAGGAATTGAGGTTAATGGGAATACAGGGAACATAGGTTATATAAAAATTGGTAATGAAATTATTGGTTATCAGGATGCAAATAATACTGGAATAGTTATTGCTTCATCAACAAATGGTAGAGGAATAGATAATTCAATTGTTGTTCCTCATGAAATAGGTGATAAAGTTGAAAAATATGAATTAGGTGGAGTTTCTATGAGAAGAATATCAGTAAAGGGTGGACAAACTATTGCTAATGAAGATATTGGACTTGATCATTATCATGTTAAAATTGATGCTTCTACTAATGGACAACCTGGTAAGGATAGAAGTGGGGATGAAGATTTTGATGGAGTTACATATCCAGAATTATCATTTAAGAATGATTCGTTTGTTGGTGGTTCTAACGTTAAGGCATCTAAAAATATAGCATATTCTGCTATAGTTCCTAGATATGATACTATGACTCCAAGTGGAATTGATGGATCATCTACTAGTATAACTGCTAGTATAAGAAATGTTAGTGGATCTAGTGTAGATGGAACAGAAGCATCATTTAATGATCAAGGATATAGGGATGTTCAATTGAATGCATATAACAATTTTGACAATGTTTCAATTGTTGCATCTAAAATTAATGAAAATGAATATTTAACAAATTTACCTAGAAATAAATCATTTACCACAGTATTAAATTTCACATCAAATAATGAACACCTATCACCAATGGTTTATATTGGAGAATCTAGTACTGAATTTATAAGTCATCGTTTAAACAATCCAATAGGATCTGATAATTATTCGACTGATAATAGAGTAAATACAACTATTGAAGATCCTCATAGTGCAGTTTATTATTCAAATGCAGTTAGGTTAAGTAAACCTGCCACATCATTGAAAATTTTACTATCTGCATTTAGACCAGAAAATTCTGATATTAGAGTTTTGTATAGGTTAGACAGATTGGATTCAAGTGAAGTTAGTTCAGAATTTGAATTATTCCCTGGATATAAAAATCTTATTGATAATGATGAGGATGGTTTTGGTGATATTGTAATTGATGCGGGTAAAAATGATGGTAGATCGGATTCCTTTGTTGGTCTTAGTGTTAGTGATCAATTTAGAGAATATCAATATACTGCAGATAATCTAGATTTATTTAATGGATATACGATTAAAATTGTTATGTCTGGTACTAATCAAGCAAAACCACCAAGAATTAAAGAACTTAGGAGTATTGCTATAAGATGATTAGAGTTGAAGGACATCCACATCTCTATAGAGATGAAAAAACTGGAGCAATTATTAATTGTGATGATAGTGGTTATGATCAATACGTTAAAACTCTACATTATAGAGAAAATAAGGATAGGGAACTTAGTGATATGAGAAAAGATATTGATGAAATCAAGTCTTCTTTAGCAATTTTAATCAATGGCCTTAATAAGTCCTAAATAATAAGAGAAGTTATTATTAGAAATAGATGGCAGCTGTATATGTTTCTAATCTTGTAATCAACGCAGGAGCCACATTTAGTCAACAGTTTGAATTGGCGCAGAGTGATGATTCTGCTCCATTAAATCTTACTGGGTATGCACTTGCAGGACAAATTAGAAAACATTCTGGAAGTTCTAACCCTACAGGATTTACTGTTACTGCAATGGATGTTACTGGTGGAGTGATATTAATTTCATTAACTCCAGCACAAACCACTGCATTAAAATCTGGCAGGTATGTTTATGACATTGTTATAACTGATGCAGCCGGTGATAAAACACGGGTTGTTGAAGGATCTGTACTTGTTAGGGAAGGGGTTACCAGATAATGGCAGCAATTAAAGTTAGAGTTGGGCAATCAGATGCGATAAAAGTAATCTCCAGTCAAGGTGGAGGTTCTATTTCGGCACAAAATTCTACTAATGTAATTGGTGGAATTGCTTCTGTTACACAATTACAGGTAACTGGTGTTTCAACCTTTCTTGATAATGTTAGTATTGCAGGTGTAACAACACTTGCTGCTAATGGTGGTATAACAACCACTGGTGGAGATTTATATGTAGGTGGTGATTTATTTGTTGGTGATGATATATTATTTGATGAAATAAATGGTAGAAATCTTAATATTAGTGGTATTTCTACATTAAATGTATTAGGTGTTTCTGGAATTGTTACAACCCAACATTTAGAAGTAACTGGTATTGCAACCATAGGTGGATCAACTATAAATGATGGAACATTTGAACAAATAAAAGTTGCTGGTGTATCTACATTTGTTGGACAAGCCAATTTCCAATCAAATATAACACTCCAAGATAATGATAAGATCTTGTTAGGTAATGAATCTGATATAGAGATTTACCATAACAATTCTAATGCATACATTACCAATGATACTGGTAATTTATATTTTATCAATAATGCAGATGATGACGATGGTGGAGATATTATTTTCCAGGCAAAGTCTGGTAAAAATTCTGCAATATTTAGAGATGATGAAGGTGTATCTCTTTATTATGATAATATAGAAAAATTAACCACTACAAGTAGTGGATTAGTTATATTTGGCAGTGTTACTGCAACTTCATTTAAAGGTGAAACAGAGTCTGCTGCTTCATTCCCACTTGGATTAGTTGCAGCTGGTGCTACTTTCAGTGGAAATGTCAGTGTTGGTGGAACATTAACATATGAAGATGTAACTAACATTGATTCAGTAGGTCTTATTACTGCTAGATCAGGAATAAGGATTAATACAGGTGGTTTAGTTGTAACTGCAGGTGTTTCTACTTTTGCTGGAATTGCAACATTCACTAATGATGTGTTTATGGATGGCACATTAACTGCAGGACTTATAGATGGAGGATCATTCTGATGGCAAAACCAACCACTAAACAAGAATTAATTGATTATGCTCTTAGAAAATTAGGAGCTCCTGTTTTAGAAATTAACGTAGATGATGATCAAATAGATGATGCTGTAGACGATACAATACAATTATTCAATGAACGTCATTATGATGGTATTGAAAGAATGTATTTAAAATATGAGTTAACTCAGGATGATATTGATAGAGGAAAAGCATCTGGTACAACTGGAGTTGGTATTGTAACTACTACTGCAGAGTCAACATCTGTTAGTGGTTTAGGGACTGTTACTTCTAATTGGTATGAGAATTCCAATTTCCTTCAGGTTCCAGATTCAGTAATTGGTGTAGAAAAAATATTTAAATTTGATAGTAGTACTATATCAGGTGGAATGTTTAGTCTGAAGTATCAATTATTTTTAAATGACTTATATCGATTTAATTCGATTGATCTTCTTCAATATTCAATGACTAAAACATATCTTGAAGATATTGATTTCCTATTATCAACCGATAAACAGTTAAGATTTAATAAGAAACAAGATAGATTATATTTGGATATTGATTGGGCTGCTGAAGAAGCAGGTACATATCTTGTTCTTGATTGTTATAGAGCATTAGATCCTGAAGCATTTAAGCAAATTTATAATGATAGTTTTGTAAAACCATACGTAACTGCTTTAATTAAGAAGCAATGGGGTCAGAATTTAATTAAATTTAAAGGAACTAAACTTCCTGGTGGAATTGAACTTAATGGTAGAGAATTATATGATGATGCAGTTAGTGAATTATCAGAGATTAAAGAAAGGATGACTTTAGAATATGAAGTTCCACCCCTTGATATGATAGGATAAGATAATGCCATTAAATCCCTTTTTTCTACAAGGTTCACAAAGTGAGCAACGACTTGTTCAAGATTTAATTAATGAACAATTAGGAATATATGGTGTAGAGGTATTATATCTACCCAGAAGAATTGTTAAAAAGGATAGTATTTTCACTGAATTAGAATCTTCCAGATTTAGTGATAATTTTGCTATAGAAGCGTATGTAAACACTTATGAGGGATATGGTGGTGCAGGTGATATAATGACAAAATTTGGTATGAGTTTGAAGGATGAATTAACGGTAACAATATCTAAAGAAAGATTTGAAGATTTTATATCACCATTTTTGGTACAGATGCCAGCAGATGAGATAGAACTTACATCTAGACCTTGAAGGTGATTTAATTTATTTTCCATTAGGTAAAAGAATTTTTGAAATTAAATTTGTAGAACATGAAAAACCTTTTTATCAGCTAGGTAAAAATTATGTTTATGAACTACAATGTGAACTATTCGAACTTGAAGATGAAATGGGTGGATGGGATCAAGTTGATGCTAATAGTGAGGAAATTGATAATACATTAGTAGAATCTGGATATATAACATCTTTAAAACTTATTTCTATTGGTTCAACAGCATCTTTGGGAGTAACAACTTCTACTGGATATGTAAGAAATATTATTCTCAATAATGATGGATATGATTATACAAAAGTTCCTAGTGTTGAAATTAGTAGTGCACCTTCGGGAGGAGTTGATGCAACTGCTGTAGCAATAACAACTTCTGTTAATGGTGTTTATTCTGTTAAAGAAATATTATTAACAAATACTGGTGCTGGATATACAGTCGCACCTACAGTTACTATAGTTAGTGCTGGTTCTACTATTTTAGGTATTGGTTCTACAACATATGGTGTAGGTGCTGCAGCAACTGCAACATTAGTAACTTCTGGTGCTGGTATCCAACAAGTTACAACAGGTATTGGTAATAGTGGTACTGGATATCCTTCAGAACCAACAGTATACTTTGGAACACCAAGTTCT
>CESQ01226501.1_pt1 | contig 14919 bp, 16 predicted proteins | sample 361401 | NCBI WGS metagenome assembly CESQ01 (sample SAMEA2622119, study PRJEB7988) | marine metagenome | isolation source: saline water (ENVO:00002010), including | reverse complement strand
ACCATGCTTAGATGATGTAAAAGAAGGCTCAATCGAGCATATGAATGATGACCATGTCGATGCAATGGTCGATATATATAATGCACATTATGATAATAATTCAGATAATGTACTCATGAATGACTTAGATTCTAGAGGAATTTTTCTTGAGTGTATGCAAACAAATCACAAGGTGTATATTCCTTATGGGAAAACCATTGACTCTAATGGATTAAGAGTATCCATTATTGATTTAGTTAAGCAAGCTAGAATTAAGTTAAATCAATAACTTAGAAATATTTTTAATTACTATTCATACGGTTAAGTAAGTATTGGTTGGTGTTTAGATATGTCAAAGCCAATTATTAGGATTGTTGATTTATCGATTGGTTTTTCCCATTCATTAGTTAGTAAGATCAATTTAACAATTCAACCGGGGGAAATTGTTGCTATAGTCGGAATTTCCGGGTTGGGAAAAACAACACTACTTCGCACAATTGCAGGTTTAATTCCAAAATTATCTGGACGCATCATTGGCAATATTCGAACACGTGGCGGGATTGGTTATATTCCTCAAAGATTAGGTCTAGTAAGACATGCTAGTGTATATCATAATGTTGAGTTAGGGGCTCGATGTGGAGTGAAAGTCAAGACATCTGGTGGAAATTTACTCAATTGGTCTAGACGCAAATCAGAAGTTATTCATAACACAGTTAAATTGGTCGGCCTATCTGAGAAAATCAACGAACCAATTAGGCGTTTATCAGGTGGCCAACAACGCCGTGTCGCAACAGCTAGAGCAGTTGCGCAAAATCCAGATCTTATCCTAGCCGATGAATTTTTGAGCGAATTGGACAAAGAAAATGCAGATTCAATTATTAAGTTAATGAGAGATTTTGTCAAAGATAATCAATGTGGTATGCTATTAGTTGAACATCATTTAGAACGAGCGAAACAAATCTCAGATCGTATTATTGATTTGAGCGAGTTTGAAGTAAATTCGTATGAGGGGGAGTAGTACAATGTCAGTCAAATTGAACAAAGTCTGGCTCATTTCAATCTCATTGATTTTGTTATCATTGTTAGTACTCAATAACCTTGTTAGAGGTGATTGGGGTGACTTATCTGGGGGATTAGGAAACCTGATAAAATTTTGGAATACTGAATTATGGCCACCTGAATGGTCACTAATTTTCGAAGCACAATCAGAGCCTCCAAATTGTAGGGTAGATGTCGAGTTTTTTTGTTCTAAGGCATACACCGGTATGTTGGAAACATTAAAAATGGCTTTCGTAGCGACAATTTTTGGATTTATAGGAGCAATTTTGTTCTCTTCTTTTGCGGCGAAAAACTTAGTCCCAAAGTATATTTTAGTTCCAACTAGATTATTCCTGTCTCTTACTAGAAGTCTACCGAGTATTATTTGGGCTATAGTTTTCGTTATAGTTGTTGGAATTGGTCCTCTTGCTGGGGTTTTAGCAATGATTCTTTACACAGTGGGTTATCTTGGAAAATTACAGTATGAAGAAATCGAGGGAATTCACCGAGAGCCTCTAGAGGCAGCAAGGGCAATGGGCTTGAATCATAGTGAGATTGTCTCTAAAGTAGTGTTGCCAGAATCAGGTAATACTTTCCTTAGCCAATTACTATTCATGTTCGAATATAATGTTAGGCACGGAACGGTATTAGGTTTAGTAGGTGCAGGAGGTATTGGACTACACATAGATAGGGCAATGGAGTTGAACTTATACAACCATGTAATGACCTATCTTATTGTAATATTCATAGTAATAGTGATTATCGATTTCTTATCATTATTCATTAGATCATTTGTTACCGACGAATCTGAGATTGGTAATAAATCGTTTTTGTCTGTGTTGTTACCTGCAAATATAATGCAAAAATTAAACAAAAATGACAAAAATAGAATTACATAAGTAATCATATTTGATAGAGATTATAAATTTCTCCAGTCCAACTAAAAATCAACAATTCATCATCTATTCCTTGACCAAAACCAGTAATAAATGTCCCCACATTAGTAACGAAGGAAGACTCCCAGCCACTAGAAGTCTCGGCTATTTTCCATATGGAACCAGTGCAGAAGTCTCCATAAACATATGAATTAACGAATGAATCAGGTCCCCAATCCATCCAAAATCCACCAGTGATTGAGCAGTTTCCCCCTAAGTGTGAATATTCTATAATCGGATCTGTTAAATTTTGGTTAGTCGATTGAGTTGGCGAACTGGTGCAGTCATCACTAGGATCATAGTCATGCATTCCCTCACGTTCGGACCAACCAAAGTTTGACCTGTCATAGATAAATACCAAGTTAACCTCTTCATAGCAATATTGTCCAACATCTGCAATCCACAATCTACCTTGGTTATCAGTATCAAATTTCCATGGATTTCTCAATCCATGATGTAGTACATAGTCAGTCTCATTACCATAGTCGCTTAATACTGGTTGAATAGTATTATTCAGGTAAGAAAAATATTGGATAGTGCCAAGGGGGTTATGAATATCTTGTCCATTACCATAAGGGTCGCCAGAACCTCCTCCATCACCAATTGACCAAAGATAGGTGCCATCACCAAGAGAATGTAAATTCCCACCATTGTGATTTCTATTTTCCTTTCCAATCCTTCTTAATTCAACAACTGTATCGATATCGATTTTGTTGTCTACAATGTCTACGGAAGCAACCATTACTCCAGAAAGGTTACTCGCACCATTACAATCAGCATCTTCAGTGTAAGAAAGAAGAATCTGATTACTGACATTGTAATTATGTGTAAATTCAAAACCAAGTAGTCCTTGCTCAATGTGACATCGTGAAATAATCTGACTTACATTACCAATCTCTGTAATAAATTCACCATTCCAAGCTGAAATTTTACCATCTAATTCTGCAATCCAAACCTCATTATTAGTAGGATGTAATAGGGTCTTTACTGGAGTTGAATTTAGTTGAACATAGATCTCACATCCAAAATTAGATGATGTTGGTTGACAAGGAATTTCAATTTTATCAGGCCACTGGAAACGTGGTTCATCATCATCATTATATCGTTGGTAGATTTCATATCCTAAGATACTACTTGATAATAATACTAGCACAATAATTAGTGCTTTGTTTTTCACTATTATCACTCACTGCTGTCCACAATGTCTTCAGTTTCAATGTTTTTGTTTTTGTTAGAATTTTTAATAAATATAGCACCAGTTACTAAGGCAAGAACGCCTATTGCACCCCCAGCATAGAGGATTAAATCTGCTCCACTATCATCAGAACTTGTCTTGTTTACTTTTTCATTAAGATATGCCGCAATACCCGGTACATCCTCGATAGCGTTTCCATAGTCTCCTATGTGGGCAGAAGTGTTGGTAATGGTGATTCCAGGTGTTCCAAGAACATCTTCGAGAATTTCTAAGTCGTCATCATTGCCATTCATTGCTTCAAGTGCATTACGCAATTTCTCAACATCACTGGAAGAGAAGTACTCAGGATTATACATTATTGGGTGACTTGGTGCTTTTCCAAAGCTGTTAATTTCACCCGTAGTTTCATTGTATCCACCAAGAGGATAGAAATCTTCAGTGCTTGTGAAGTCTCCTTCAAAACACCATGATTGTGGATCATCTCCACAATAGTCTGGAACTGTTGGGTCTTTAGCGAAAGATACGTAATCGTTAGCGCTTCCAAGAGAATGTTCAGCTAAACACCTTAGTGAGCCTCCATATCCTCTGTATAATGTGCCACTATCAGGGATGCTTGAATCTTCTGAGAAATGATATCTAACAGTGGTGTACAGCGAATCCATGGTGTTTGGGTCTCCTTGTATTTCGATGTAGCCTTCAGAAATCATCCAACCCATTGGTAGTAACATGCCGGAGCTGCCTAATGGAGAGGTGTGGCAAGAAATTTTTCCAGCCATCAGTGCATATGGGTCTTCACCGGCTCTGTCAGCAACAGCCATGTCCGAATCGGTGTGAACCCAAGCAACAGCATTATAGTAAGGTCTTCCATCTCCTTTTTGCTCTGCAGCAGCTACTTCAAAGCCTCTGGTTTCAATACTCAGCCAAGCGGCTCCACCATCAAGGAATCCAATATCGGCATTACCATATTCAAGGGCAGCAATGGTAGCTGCGGGGCCCGAAACAGTGTAGATTTCAACTTCCATATCCATCAGTTCTTCCAATCTATCTGCTAATTTTTGCGGGTTTTCATCAGCATTTTTGTATTCTTCTTTAGTTTCAAATGCAATAGTTAGACAGTTATTTTCGTCTTCACATTCATCAAATTCAACCGGATCAAAAATACATCCAGGAATGCTTGCGATTAAAATTATTAGTGCTGTTAAAATTGCTACTTTAGGACCTTTCAAATTGTTCACCTAATACATGCTGTTGCTTGTAATTGATATAGTTTAGGCTATCCTAAACTTTCAAAAGATTACTCAGCAGCAATATGGACTGCACCAGATTTGTAGAATACTTGAATTCTATCTGGAACCTTTCTAGTCAAGGCAGCTACTGCTTCATAGATTTCATCTTTCTTTACTTTGAATGCTTTAGCTGCATTAGCGGTGGACCATGGGACGGTTTCAAAGTCAGACTGTCGAATCCACTCAAACAGTCTCGCTTCAAGTTCGCTCAAATCATCCGCCATGATATGCGGAATGCAATATCATACAAAACAACACCGACGAATAAACAATTTAATTCAAACCGACAATTCTACGACAGCATTCTTCTGCATCAATGTCTCCATCAAGCAATTTATTGATTGCTTTAGTGAATGGGACACTGATATTTTCATCTTCAGCTCGATTGATGAACATTCTTGCCGCTCTAACACCTTCTGCTACCATGGTCATTTCTGCTAATGCTTCTTCAACCGATAATCCGGTACCTAACTTCTCTCCCATACTACGATTTCTTCCATATGGAGATGTTGCAGTGACGTATAGATCTCCCAAGCCAGCCGGTCCAAATGCAACTTCTGCTTTTGCACCAAGTTGCGGTAATAATAGACATCCTTCCTTGAATCCAGCCATGAAAATGGCCGCTTTCAAATTGTCTCCACCAAGTGTGCCTACCTTTTTGAGTCCATCAACAAGTCCACAGGTTAATGCGATGACATTTTTGAATGCGCCCCATAATTCTGCACCGACAGGATCTGAAGCAGAATGTAGAATAAATGTTTGAGTGGTCAAAGTTTCAGCTAATCTTTTAGCAATAGATTCATCCTCACTCGCAACCAAGGCGGTCGTAATGACTCCTCCTGCCGCTTCTGGCGCAATAGTTGGGCCAGTAACTACAGCTAACGGATTGGTTTTTTGTGCCGCATTGAGTTTTTCATGAATAGCTTGAGATATTAGCCGTTTACCTGGTGCTAAACCTTTTGCAAGGTCAATAAGAACATGTCCAGGTCTCAAGTGTGGAATTACTTCATCAACAACATCTAAAATAACGGAAGATGGGATTGCTAAAACAACTATTTCTACACCATCTAAAGCCTCATCAAGTCGCATTGTTGCTTCCAGTCCTTCGACAGAATGATTTGGGAGATATTTTCTGTTTATACCATCCATAACGACAGATTCATACACTTCTTGTTCTATTGTCCATCCCTTTACCTTGTGACCTTCTAGCAACCACATTCTAGCCACCGCAGTGCCCCAATTTCCAAGCCCAAGAATTGCAATATGTGCCATGTTGACCGAAACTGCGATTTGTATTGTCTTTATGTTAATTGCCGCTATATCAAGGTGAAATTATTGATTTGAGGATGGTTATTCCAACAACGAGGTCAGAAAAGGTCTTCATCTTCTTCATCAAAGTCAAAGACATCTGTGTCGTCCTTTTCTTCTTTCTTCTTTGCTTTAGTAGTCTTAGGCTTAGGTTTAGCCTTTGGTTTCGCTTTTTGCTTTGTTTCTTTAGCAGAATCGTCTTTTTTGGCCTTTGCATCAGCCTCGGCTTTTTGCGCAGCAGCCTTCTTTTTCATTTCTGCAGTAGCGGCTTGAGTCCGAGCATTAGCAATTTCAAGTTCTCTAGCCTTTATTTCTTCAGTTGACCTACCAGTTTGAGCAGCGAGACTTCTTCTTCTATCTTCTCTAGCTTTACGCTCGAGTTGCTTGTGTCTTGCTTTTTCGATATTTTGTAGCATGTACATAGCATCATGCTCAAGCAATGGCGAATCTGAGATAAGTGTAATGTCCAACCATCCACCCTCTTCTACAATAAATTCTGCTAGAGGTTCAAAGTTCAAGTCCGACTTCTTGATCTGAGTATAGTGCATTGCATTACCAGTTCTGTGTTCGACTCCGGAGAAATGGCAGTAGAATTCTTTGGTACCAATTGTTTCCCTTACTAAATCAAACATTTCTCCATAATCTTCAGAGGTCCTCATACTGCCATGACCTCTGGAATGTATGTGGGCAATGTTCAGTACTGGTACAGTTCCTTCAACGTGGTTAACAACTTCAAGAACTTCTTCAAGGCTACCCCACAACTCTTGTCGACCTGAGGTTTCAATACCAATTTTTGATGGAGTTCCGTCCTTTAACCATGGGAAAACAGGATAAATATCTTCATCATCATGCCAAATTTCGTGGACTCTATCAACTATTCCAGCAAAGACATTTGCTAGTTGTTCGTTTGCTGCACGACCTTTGCCCATGTCCCCATAATGACCAGCATGGAGCGTTATGTGGCGAGCATTAATTGTCTTAGCTGCTTGTAATGTAGATTCAATTTTGGTCAATGAACGTCCTCTTTCGACTCTGTCACCAAGTAATTCCGAATAATAAGGGCCGTGGATATTCATTTCAAATTCAGTTTTATTAGCCAAAACTCCGGCTTGCCAGTATTGTTCAAAATGTTGTGGAGCAATCATCCTAACAGTCTGGACTTCCATGGTTTCTAAACCAAGAGATATGATGTCATCCATACCTTCTACAATAGTACGACCTTTGCATGATAATGGAATACCTGCTGGACCTAATCTAATCGGCAACTACATCCCCCCGCAGGTTCAAGCCAATGGTCACCTAATGATAAGACCTTTCCGTTATTCGGGCAAAAAGACCCGTAAAAAGGTAAATTTAGTTGCTATGATTGTATGCGACACTTCATCAATGAGAGGTTCAACCCGTAGTCATGAGCAATTCAATTAAAGAGGCTATTAATGCATTTTCCAATGGCTTGCCAGTTTGTCTTTTTGATTCTGAAAAAAGAGAGGGAGAGACTGACCTTCTATTCTCTGCTCAACACGTTACTCCAGCAAATATGAGGCAATTGCGTCAAGATTGTGGCGGATTACTTTTCTTAGCGATTGGGCATGAAGTTGGTGAAAAGTTTGGTTTGCCATTTTTGCAAGACCTTCATACGCATGAAGTTTTAACCAGTCAATATGATGTATTGCAAGAATTAGTGACAAATGATTTACGCTATGATTCTCGTTCTGCATTTACCTTGTCTCTAAATCACAGAGGAACATATACAGGGATTACCGATAAAGACCGTTGCCTAACAACTAAGAGATTTGCAGAATTAACCAATGAGGTTTTTACCAACAATAATGATCCTAAAGAGGCTAAAAGATTACTTGGAAAAGAGTTTAGAACGCCCGGCCATATCCCAGTTTGCAGAGAAACCGAGGGTGGTTTGTCACGCCGGCAAGGGCATACTGAATTGGCAGTTGGCTTAGCAAGATTAGCGAATGTTTCACCGGTAGTAATTGGCGCAGAAATGCTTGAACCAGATGGCGATTTAGCACTCTCTGTTGACGAAGCTAAATTGTGGGCAAAATCAAGAGATATTCCATTTCTCGAGGGCGCTGATATCATTGAAGCATTAAACATGAAAAACTAAACGATAGAATCATCAATATCATTGAACAGCATTACTTTGGAGAGGATTTAATGAGAGTTATGGCCGTTGGAGTTTTCGATTTACTTCATGCTGGCCATCTTCATTATCTTGAACAGTCTAAAGCACTTGGAAATCACCTCACTGTCGTTGTTGCACATGATGATACAGTTAGGGTCAGAAAGCATGAGCCGGTAACTAATCATGACTTGAGAAAACGTATGGTAGAAGGGTTAAAACCTGTTGATGAAGCGATAGTTGGCAACTCACCAGATGTATCAATTTTTGAGATTTTACCAGTGGTTAATCCAGATATAATCGCATTAGGTTATGACCAAGAGCATGCTGAAGATTCAATCCGACAAAAATTGAATGAATTAGGCTATGGAGAAATTAAAGTTACTAGGGTCGAAGGATTGAGTGATGATTTGGATGGCACTAGGAAAATAATTGCACGAGTTCTTGAACTGTCAAGAAACAAAGACTGAGGGAAGTAAAATGTTTACTGGGATAGTCCAAGGTATTGGTGAGATAATTTCAGTATCTACGGAAAATACTGTGACATCTTTCGAAATAAAATTACCAAATGTTGATGATTTAGCAATTGGCGCCAGTGTCTCAGTAAACGGAGTATGTCTTACAGTAGTAACAATAAATTCTGATATAATAAAATTTGATATTATCGATGAAACTATTCAAAGGACAAACTTGGGTGATTTATCTGTTGGTGAACATGTCAATATAGAGAGATCTCTAAAGTTCGGTGAAGAAGTCGGCGGACATATCTTATCAGGGCATATTTTTGATACTGGAATAATCAAAAAGAAAACCATTTCAGGTGATCAAATGTCATTGAATATTTTAGCGCCGCCATCAATTCACAAATATCTAACTGAGAAGGGTTACATTGCTGTAGATGGTATTTCACTAACTGTTGGTAAAGTTGTTGATGGTTGCTTTGATTTGCATATAATTCCAGAGACTATGAGATTAACTATTTTGGATACGAAAGAAGTTGGCGATATTGTCAATATTGAAATTGATAGTAATACTCAGTTAATAGTTGAAACGATAGAGCGTTTGTTAAAAAAGAAGGTGGCATGAAATGAAAATAGTAGCAGTTTGTGGATCATTTCACAAAAAAGAAATTGAATTGATGCTTAAATTCGCCAAAGAAGAAGCAATGAACCATTCTATAGAAATCGCAGAAGTAATTTGGGTGCCGGGTTCAATGGAGGTCCCACTTGCTTTAAATCGTGCAATAGGAGATTTTGATGGAGCAATTTGCTTAGGAATAATCGAAAAGGGTGAAACATTACATGGAGCATCAATGGGTAATGCGGTTTTGAAATCAATTGTAGATTTACAGCTTTCACATAACAAACCGATAGGTTTGGGAATTATTGGCCCTGGTGCCGAGCCACAACATATCGAACCCCGTTTAGAGCCCCATGCTAGAGCCGCAGTTAATGCAGTAGTAGTAATGAATAATCAGTAGAGATGTTTCGAATCAGTCGAATCAATATAATTTATTGATGTAAAGATTCAATAGGTGAGTGTACTCTCTCAATTTTGCAGGTGATTAGATGAGTGGTGTTAGGGATGTGGTGATTATTGGTTCTGGGCCTGCAGGTTATACAGCTGGATTGTATACTGCTAGGGCTATGCTCAATCCATTGATGTTTGCAGGATATATGTCTGGAGGTCAATTGATGCTGACATCAGATATCGAAAACTTCCCAGGTTACCCTCAAGGTATTGGTGGGCCAGAAATGATGATGCAGTTACGTGAACAAGCAGAAAGATTTGGTCTAGAAGTGCAAGATAGAAATGTCGAATCTGTTGATTTATCTCAACGACCCTACAAAGTGATTGTTGAAGGTGAAGAATTTCTTACTCATGCCATAATTATCTCCACTGGTGCCGAATCCATCTGGTTAAATGCACCGGGTGAAGCCGAACAAAAAGGCCGTGGGATCTCAACATGTGCTACCTGTGATGGAGCGTTCTTTAGAGATGAAGAAGTACTGGTAATTGGTGGTGGAGATTCAGCTTGTGAAGAAGCAACATTTTTGACTCGATTTGCTTCAAAAGTAACTCTTGTTCACCGAAGAGATGTTTTTAGGGCTAGTACAATAATGTACGAGCGTGCTGCAAATAACGACAAGATTGAGATTAAAACGTTCAGACAAGTCAAAGAGTGGTTATCTGATGAAAACGGACTTACTGGAGCGGTTCTTGAGGATCCAAGAGATGGTTCTACCGAAGAAATCGCTGCTAATGGAGCATTTATTGCCATTGGACATAAACCAATAACGGGGTTCCTAGGTGGTCAAATTGAGACCGACAACAATGGTTATATTGTTCACAAACAACACACGATGACTTCTGTAGAAGGGGTATTTGCGGCTGGAGATGTAGTCGATACAAGGTACAAGCAAGCAATTACTGCTGCTGGAATGGGTTGTCAAGCAGCAATGGATGCTGAAAAATGGCTTGAAGAACACATCCATTGAACAACCTCTTAATTCATCAATTAGCATACTCTCGCATGTTCATGGTCGACATCAATAGGTATGCAAGGCATATCTCGCTTCCTGATGTTGGCATAGAGGGTCAGAAATTAATCACCCAATCAAAAGTACTCGTAGTTGGAGCCGGTGGATTGGGTAGCCCCGTACTGCTATACTTGGCTGCTGCAGGAATTGGCGAGATTGGAATTATTGATGATGACGTAGTTGATTTATCAAATTTGCAAAGACAGGTAATTCACAGTGAATCGCATATTGGCATAGCAAAAGTCGAATCAGCTAAAGAACGAATATTATCAGTCAATTCAGCAGTAAAAGTAACAATATGGAATGAGCGATTATCGCCAGATAATGCTCAAAAAATATTTTCTCATTGGGACTTAATTATCGATGGAACTGATAATATTCCAACCAGATATTTAGTTGATGATATTTGCCAAATTCTTGGTATTCCTTGGATATATGGTTCAATCTATCGATTTGAAGGCCAAGTTAGTGTATTCAATTATAATGAAGGGCCCTGTTATAGAGATTTATTTCCTGAACCTCCACCAAGCAAAATGATTCCATCTTGTGCTGAGGGAGGTGTATTTGGTGTTCTTCCCGGAGTAATTGGATCATTACAAGCGACAGAAGCAATCAAAATTATACTGAATAGAGGCGAATCACTGTCTGGTAAATTATTGCTTTATGATGCTGAAGCCATGTCATTTAGAACGCTTAATTACTCAAAAAATGACAGTACTGAAACAAATTTGAGCGAGGTAAGGAAAATGTTTGAAGATAATGGGTGGTGCCAATCTTCAAACTTAAGTGATGGTGAAATTGAAGAACCGGCAACCGCTGGTAAGGTTATGTTCAACAATCTATCAGTTGCGCAGTATGAAGAGAAAAAATCGAATGGTTGGATGCCTTTTTTGATAGATGTTAGGTCGGATGGAGAATATGATCAAATAAGGGTATCATTTACTGATTTACAAATCCCTCATGAAGATATTCTAAGTAAAGTTGAGCAAATACCAAAAGATCGTGACATCATTTTGTTGTGCAGAAGTGGTATGCGTTCACAGATGGCTGCTATGTTCTTGATGGATGCAGGATATGATGGACATAAATTGTACAATCTCGATGGTGGAATAATGGCATGGAGTAGTCAAATTCCCGCAGATATTGAGTGATTAGCCAAATATTTGCTTATCTTTTTTTTGATTCTCGGTAGACTAACCGTTAGGTAGTTTTCCGCATCTTTGGACAATTTACAGGATGAGGTTCAAATGTTGGAGTTATTTTTCATCATATACGGGGGGGATAATTTTGGCCAAAGTAATCGTTGCAGATGAAAATGAAGGTAGAAGGACTCTTCTTGCAAATACTCTCGAACGCGAGGGTTTTGATATTACTAGAGCGGGTACTCTAAGGCAAGCTGAAGGCACTGCATTAGTTACAATGCCAGAAATTGTTTTGATGGAAGGGGAATGGAAAAATGGCGATGCTATAGACGCTGCGCAAAGATTGATGAGTGACCCAGAATTTGCATTCAAGTGTAGAATTGTTGTTTTGTCAAGAAATTCAAGTAAAGAATATTTGATTTCTGCAGCGAAGGCTGGCATCTCAGAAGTGATTGCCAAACCTATAGACATGAAAGTTCTGATTGAACAGTTGAACAAGCATGCGAGAAAGCAGTTTGTTCCCCCTCCTGCTGATGTTGAAGGGCCGAATTCTAGTGGCGGAAGTTTCGATGTATCAATGCTGATGGGTGATTCAACATGGGCACTTCCTATGTTGAAAGGATTGGTAGGTCCAGAAAAAATCAATCCAAATTTTATCGATGAGATTCTTGTTCAAATGGATGAAGAAGGAATAGAAGTTCAAGATATGTTCGACCCTTCAACAATGGCAGCAATGTTGAGGATTGCATTGAATAATTTAGTTCAAGATGTTGATCCTGAGCAACTAAAATCAGGTCAAGAAGGTAGTGAAGAAGACGAAGAAGGAAAATCTAATACTTCATATGATCAAATGACTAAAGGAGAAAAGTTAGGTTCTGGGAAAGCTAGTTCGAGCAAATTGAAAGGCGGGATGACCACAATGGAAGATATTCTCGAGCAACAAGCTTCATCAATTCAAAATGAAGTTGAATCTGTGATGGATGAGGTTTTGGATGAAAAGCCTGATTTGATTGCTTTAGTGCCAGATGAAGTCTTGTTTGGAGTAGATCCTGAGGTTCTGAAATTAACTAGATTAACCAATGAACTAGTCTATGATTTGATGTGGAGTTTGGGCCGCCCAGGAACTGTTGAAGATATTACTTTAATCACTCAAATTGAAGATATCACAGAGATGATAGGCGATGTATTATCCTCATTCCCGACTGTCAAAACTATTGATGGAATCGACGAAGAGGAGGAATAAAATTGTCCCCTCAACCAAAAATCAAAATCAAACAAGAAAAGGTTAGTCGGTTGAGGCTTTATTTATCTCTCGCTATTATCTCATTGTGGCTGATTGTAGGATTTTTCTTTTTCCAAGATGTTGGTGGGTTTATCGAATGGTTTGATGAACTTGGACCGCTATCTTCAGTGGTATATTGTCTAGTGATGTCTTTAGCGATAGTATTAGTTCTGCCTACTCCTATACTAAAAGTTGGAGCAGGTGCTTTATTTCCATATTGGTTAGCCGTAATGGTCAATTTCATTGCTTCTTTGATTGGTGGTTTGATTGCATTTTTACTTGGCAGATGGCTGTTTCGAGATTATATCTCACAAATAGTGGCTAGTGATGAGAGATTGGTCAAATTGGAATCAGCTATCAATGAGGAGGCTATGCAAATTTCTGTATTGGTCAGACTTTCACCCCTGTTGCCCGACGAGTTGTTGAATTATGTAATGTCAAGTAGTCCAGTTTCTATTCGAGTATTCTTTTTGTCCAACCTTTCCAGTATTGTATATTCTCTTGCTTATGCTTATTTTGGTTTGGCAGCAGGTAAATTGGTATTTAGTGGTGAAGGAATGGATGGTTTTGCAGAATCTCCAGTAGGCACGACTCTTTTGATTATTGGCGTAATAGCATCAATTTTAGTTACGATGGTGATTGCTAGAATGACCAAGAATGCGGTAAATAACAGAGTTGAGTCTGTTTAATCTACATCGTTCAATTTGTATGGGTGTTTCCTGTGGCCAAACCATGGCGCAGGGCGATTTACCGGAAATCTTGGGTTCAAATTGGTTGCCTAATGCCAAATTAGAATTCACCCAACCATTACTCGTCGATGCAGCAAAAAGAGAGGTTTTGTTATTTGTTGCTCAACAACATGACGGGAGAATTCCAATTGTTTCAGATATATGGGATCATGTTGTTGGTTCAGAAATAAAACAATTTGAAGGCCCGTCTTGGGATAAATTTTGTCAGCGATTTATCATATCATTAGAAAACGCTTTAGTCGCGCAAGTCGAAGCAAAAATGTCTAATGAAAAAGATGCTGAAGTTATTCCACGAAGAAGTCTTGAATCATTTCTTGAAAGAAGAAATACTCATTTCATAATTGATATGAGATTGATGCTTAGGAGACTTGCTCATTATATGTCGGTTACTATTGAACAGAGACTTGAATGGCAGCGAAACATGACTCGTACAAGATATATGGATGAGGCGCTGAAAGAGATTTTCACTGAAGGAATCGCAACGCCAGATGGAAGTAAATTTGGTGGTAAAGGGTTCAGATCGACATGGCAAGAGGGTGTAGTTGCAGTTGCTACTGCACTCAAAACAAACCCAAATTCGAAGCATGATTCAAAGCCAGGAGCAGGTTATGATGGAGATTTAGTAGCACCAATGATTCGTGATGTAGGGCTTTCTCTTGCAATGGGAGATACTCCGCTTGGAGTGATGGCGGCAAATTTAGGCAAAGTAGGTTCAAATCAAAATGGAGGTTGGGATGATGCTGGAGGTAGAGATTTACACATTGGCGCTTGGCACGTAGGGGTGCTTCCTCCAACTGCACCTTTACCTATTGCCAGTGCAACAATGACCGGATTAGCCTTTGGTGCTTGGCAGAAGAAAATAGATAGATTTCATGTTGCATGTATTGGAGAGGGTGCTTCATCATCTGGTGAATTCTGGGAAGCGCTAAACCTTGCAGGAACTAGAGGTCTTCCAATTACTTACATCTTACAAAATAATCAGATTGCTTTGGATACTGCTACTATAAATCAATCCGCAGTTGAGATTTGGGCAGATAAAGCAAAAGCGATGGGATTTCCAAGTTGGACAATCGATGGCTCAGACCCAGCATCATGGTATGCAAGCGTCGCATGTGCTAGAGAGTTTGCATTAGAAGGTGGAGGCCCTACATTAATCCATGTAGAAACTATGAGAGGTTGTGGACATGCTCATCACCATGATGACCTTTATCTCGGTAATGAATCGGGTACGCCTCCAGGTTATGTCGACAGAAGTTTATTGGATTACTGGGCTGCTAAAGACCCAATTCCAACTCACAAGCAACTAATGCTGGACTTAGGGATTGATA
>CESQ01132488.1_pt1 | contig 15169 bp, 12 predicted proteins | sample 361401 | NCBI WGS metagenome assembly CESQ01 (sample SAMEA2622119, study PRJEB7988) | marine metagenome | isolation source: saline water (ENVO:00002010), including | reverse complement strand
TCTAAAGCATCTGCTTCAGATGATGACGATGACGCATTATCATACTTCTCAAAATTAGCAGAAAGTTAATTTAAGAGAAAACTTAAAAGACCCCATAAAGGGGTCTTTTTTTATGACAATAAAGCAGTATTTTCAGTCTTAATGAGGAATGGATCTAGGTATTGTGAGTTTCTATCATATCTCATTATTCTCTTAAGATCTTGTAAGAACATTTGTAAGAATTCTGGTCTTAAAATATCTATTGATCTTTTCTCTTCATTTTTATTAGTTTCATGTTCCCAGTTAGAAATACCTAGTACTGGTGATATATCAACTTTTCCTGCATATTGTATTATTTTTGAACCTGTTTTTCCAGTCCATGTTTCATTGAATGGAGGAACACTTCCTGGACCTGGAATTGTAAAATCTGAATCTACTGATCTTCCTTGTTCTAATATTAATCTATTTTTATCATCTCTAATTTCAAAAGTTTCATAGTGATGTATATTATTTATATTTTCAAGACCATATTTACTTACTGTGTAATTATATAATTTTTGATCATTTAATGGCCAATCATTGTTTATATTGCTTATGCCAGCAGTAAGAACAACTACAAAATCTAGATCGGAAGAACCATATACTTCACTTGCAACTGTATCAGGTCTTGCGTCATCTGCAATAATAAACTTATTAAAAACGGTTGCAGAATCTGACAACCAATCCATTATTTTAACTTTTCTGAAAAAGTTTTTAACGATTATATAATCACCAGAAGATGTTTTAGTTGATAATGGTGATGGGTAACTTACATTAGGTAGTTGTCTGAAATATCCCATTAGTATCCTACTCCATCTGTTAGTGGGACATTATCATAATCTTCAGCGTATATTGGATTAGTCTCTTTAAATGTCATTTGCATCTTAATATGTATTGGTGTTCCATTTTCATATGTTGCATAGTTTCCATTACCTGTATAATTAACACTTAATGCTGATAATGCACAAGGTTTGAATACATTTAGGAATGGATGTTGTTTACCACCACTCAAATATCTAAGTAAGAATAGGTCTGGAGCAGCTACAAAAACACCTGCACTAGTACCACCACTCTTACTATATTCACTTGATCCTAAGCCATCTGCTTTAGGAGACATTGCTTGTTTTAAGGATCTTATAATTTTCTTTATTCGTTCTCCTTCTTTCTCTTCTCTTGCAGTAAAAGTAACATCAAATCTAAATTCTCTTAAGTTTACACCATCAAATAATAATTCCTTGTTTGAGTTTAATATATTTCCAGATCCTCTTGATAATACATTATTTGCAGTTACATTTGCACCAAATTGATTAACTGCTAAACCTGCTAATGTAGATCTTAAAGTATTTGATAATGTACCACCTGTTTCTATACCATCAATTTGAACTCCTTGAGTAACCATAGTCATAAGGTCATCCCAATTATCTTTTCCTGATTGACCCATTATAGAGTTTGCAATATCCATACCCATTATTGTAAATAGGTTCATTGTGCTTTCACCCCAAGTCACAGAGGTTGTATCACTTATTTGTTGTGGTATAGGTAGTTCTATATAAAACTTTGTGAATTGTTTAAATCCTGCATTCCCTTTTGAATATTGATCATATCGGGAAGACATACTTCTTCCCATTTGGGTATTATATTTTATTCCTTTACTACCACCTTCACTAAACTTGTCATAATCTTTCTTTAATCCATCAATACCTCTATCTTGATCAAGTCCTCCTCCAATACCTTTACCCTTTTCAGGTGGTCTATATTTTACTGCTTGTATTAAAAAACTATCTTCCTTAGAAATTGGCGATCTATTTAATGGGTAAGATAAAAAGAATGGAGCACCGTAATTATCTTTTTTAGAACCAGTTTGAGTTGTTTGTTCAGTTGACCCAGTTACCTCTTTTACATTATTATTTCCACTTGGAGTTTCTCCCTTTCCTCTTTTATCAAAGTCCCATCTATTAAATGTAAGAAAATCTGCTGTTCCACCAGTCCAACGTTTGATCCCCATTATCGACCTATTTCGTTAATTATGATCTATTTATACATTCATTCGGAATCTTGCAAAGGGTACACCATCAAGATCAGTTAATTCTGAATGTGTTATCTCATATAACCCATCTACAATCTCATTCCAAGTATAATTTCTATAAGTATTCCAATGAAAATTGATGCCACGAAATCCCCATTCAAAAACATCAGTAACTGCAACCATAGGATGTTGATCGTATCTTAAATTGGGTGTTTTTGCATTGTATATGAATACATAATATTTTCCTTCCTGTGGAGTTCTACCACTTGATGATAACGATCCGATGATTTTATACATTAAATCGTCAGGATGTTCTGTACCAATTAGATCATTAAGTATATGTGATACTCTATTTCTAGATTCTCTTTCTTGTCTGAGTTTTTCTTTTTGACGGGCAACAAAAGATCCTTCTTGCTTCTTTACTTTTGTTCTAGTTGTTAGAGTACTTTTAGTATTCTTTTCAGGTGCAATGCCTCTTTTGCTTTTGATTGCATCTTTGTTTCTTTTGGCAGCAGCTGCCATTCTTTCCGAAAGACTTTCTGCCATCACTTAATACCTAGTTCTTTTTCAGTAACTACTTTAAACTCCCATTGTCTATCATCACAAAAGTCTTTTGCTGCTTGCCATTTTGCTTGATTTTTAGCATATTCATATGCTTCACGCATATATCCTCTAGTTTGTCTTTTTGGTTTTTTGGGAGGAGAACATTGTTTTAGTGGTTTTACTTCAATAACATAGTTTTTAATAGCACCATTAGTTTCTTTTATCTTCATATAGAAGTCTGGAAAATACCTATGAACCTTATTATCTACGGGAGATCTGTATGGTAATGCTATTTCTTCACTAGCCCATTCCAATACATTTTTGTTTTGATCACAGTAAACCATAAACTTTCTTTCCCACAAAGACCTAAAAATTATACCTGTAGGATCACCTTTATACTTTTTTGGGTGAGATGGTCGATATTTTCCTTTATAAGCCATCTAAATAGAAATGATATAGTAGAACTATTTAGAGTGACACGCCCAATACCAAAGAAAATATCTCAGATTTTACCTACGTTTCAGAATGTAGCACAATCATCTCATTACGTAGTTCAATTTGGTCTTCCTAATTATTCATCATCGGGACCTAATTTAACTCAATTTTTAAAATCAAAAGGAGTTGATGATAGGTTTGATTTACGTGAAATAGGATTATTATGTAGTAAGGCAGTTTTACCTGGAAGTGCTTTTGCGACAATTGATGCTGTAGGTGAATATCAAGGTATTGCTGAAAGAATGCCTCATACTAAGAAGTTTGTTCAGATGCAATTAGAATTTTATGTTGACAATGAATATAAGGCATTAAAGTTCTTAGAGCATTGGATGGAATATATTAGTAATGGATCTGGTGGAAGTAATCTAGAAGATGCTTATCATTATAGAATGAATTATCCAAAGTCATATAAATCTCATAGTACTAAGATTATTAAGTTTGAAAGAAATTATAGACAAACACTTGAATATGGTTTTCGTGGATTGTATCCAATTGAATTAAACTCAACAGTTGTTCAGTATCAAAACTCTCAAGTATTAAAAGCAACTGCATCATTTAATTATGATAGGTATGTTTGCGGTAAAACTTCAACTGCATCTGTTGGTTCTGGTTCTGATAGAAATAAGTCTGCTGCAGAAAGAGCAATTATGGGTGGTGGTGAAGGAAAATCTCTTCTAAACCCACCAGCAACCATTGGAGCAGGAAATAGAGATTTAATACCTCAAAGGTCTCAAGAAGAAATAGATTACGCAAATCAACTTGGAGATAAGTTATTTGGTAATGGTGGTTCTGGTGCAGACACTGGTTGGTTTGACGCTGGATAAAATCTAAATAACCCCTATAAATAAAATTACTGAATTGAGCATATTATGCCTTTACCACAAATTTCGACTCCTTCTTATGAGTTAGTTGTTCCTTCTACAAAGAAGAAAATCAAGTTCAGACCTTTTTTAGTTAAAGAAGAAAAGATTCTTATTTTAGCTATGGAGAGTCAGGACAATAAACAAATTGCAAATGCAGTTAAAGATGTTATTTCTCAGTGCATCCTTACTAAAGGAGTAAAAGTAGAAAATCTTGCTACATTTGATATTGAATATCTTTTCCTCAATATTCGTGGTAAATCTGTTGGAGAAGAAGTTGAAGTAACTATTACCTGTCCAGATGATGGTAAGACTACAGTTCCTGCTGTTATTAATCTAGATGAAATAAAAGTTACTACTGATAAAGATCATAAACAAGACATCATATTGGATGATCAATATACATTAAGAATGAAGTATCCTTCTATGGAGGAGTTTATAAAAACTAACTTTGCTGTTGGTGGTGAATTAAAAGTTGATGATACTTTTAAATTAATTGCTTCATGTGTTGATCAAGTTTTTTCTGAAGATGAATCTTGGGCAGCTTCTGATTGTACAAAGAAAGAGTTATCACAGTTTATTGATTCTCTTAATTCAAAACAATTTAAAAATGTGGAGAGATTTTTTGAAACTATGCCTAAACTTTCTCATACAATTAAGGTGACTAACCCTAAGACAGAAGTAGAAAGTGAAATTGTTATGGAGGGATTGCAAAGTTTTTTCGGATAAGTATGGCACATGAAGATCTTGCGTCATACTATAAAATTAATTTTGCCTTAATTCAACATCATAAATATAGCTTAACAGAGCTAGAGAATATGATACCGTGGGAAAGAGAAATTTATCTTACTCTTTTACAACAGTATATTGAAGAAGAAAATCTTAAACAACAACAAGAATCGGGACTTAGTTAATGGCTCCAGCATCTCCACTTACAGGTGGAATACAAGCAGTAAGAAGAAATGTTTCTGCCTCAACCTTTACAGGTAGAGCTGCAGCACCTGCTGTTGCTCAACCAGATAGTGTAACCACTAATTTACTTGCTAGAAATAATTTAGCATTAAGTGGCGTAGCTCAGCAAATATCTACAGTATCTAATCAAGTAGCATTTTTAAATAAAGGAATATCCTCACTTAATAATGGATTAACTGTAAGTGCAACACTAGAAAGACAAAAAGCACAAGAAGAAGCAAAGAGACAACAAAAATTAGCACAAATAAAACTAAGAGAAGGAAAGGAGAGTGCGTTAGAGAATAAGATACAAAATGCTTTAATGAAACCAGTCAATAGGATAGGTTCAAAAGTACAGTTTGGTTTACAGAGGTTAGCTAACTTCTTTACTATTATTTTAGGTGGTTGGATAGCGTCTGGTACTGTTGAACTCTTCCAAGCATTAGCTACTGGTAATACTGAGAAACTTAATGAAATAAAGAGTCAAATATTAGGGAATCTTGCCTTCTTAGGAGGTAGTATATTTTTAATAGGTGGTGGATTAACTCTATTAGCAGCTAATGTTGCTAAATTAGGATTTAGATTTTTAAAATGGGGTGGTGGTAAATTATTTGGAAAACCTATACAATGGCTTAGTACAATGATAGCTAAGCAGATTGGTGGTTTAATACCAGGAGTAGTAGGTGGTGTTCCAAGAGGTATGGGTAGTATGACTGCTCCTGTCGCAGATAGGGTCAGTAGAGGAGGAATGAATCAGACCAATAAAGGTCAGATGAAGACTCCTACACCTAAAACTGGAGGATTCTTTTCTAGAATTCCTTTAATTGGTGGTGCTTTCCAAGTTACCAGTGATTTAACTCAAGGAAAGAATGTTCAAGATTCTGTGACAGACACTGGTGCTGCTATGGTAGGATCTACTATTACAACTTCAGTAATAGATAAATTACCTCTAGGAAAGAAATGGAAGTTCTTAGCTCAAGCTGCTGGTGGTATCCTTTCTTGGATAGGTTCTTATGGTTTATCTGAAACATTATTTGAAGATGCTAGAAATCGGAGAGAATCAGAAAATCCGAATAGTGATCCAGAAAATTATGATCCGAATTTTGATTTAGATGCATTCCTTGGTAAGGAAGGTGCACCAGGTGATATTATGCCTTCAATGATGAGTGATGCTGGAGCATTAGTTAAACCTAGTCGTAATGATTTTAGTGAAGATGCAGATGGTGGTAGAGATTTTAATAATGCTTTGAAAGAATGGGAAATGCAGAGTGCAGACAGCATTACTCCAAATTCTAACCGAAAAAATCTTGCTAATAATATTGCTAATAGTTCAGACGTAGGTGAACAACCTATATTTGTTCCTACAGCATTACAAAGTAATAATCAGCAACCTCCTGGTTCAGCTTCTTCTGCTAGTCCTGGTAGGGGTGATGGTGGTGTTCCAAATATACCATCTTCTAATTCTGCATTTAATAATTATCAATTACTTGCCAAAAAGCATTATCAGGTAGTATAGTATGGCAAATAATACTCAGATAGTTAGAAAGTCTTTACTTAAATCATCCATTAGTCTTCAGACTATAAACAAGTCTGTTACTTTTTTATCTAAAGATTTAAAAAGAACTACTAATCTTTTACAAAATGCTGGTAAGGTACAGGAGGAAGATAATAAGTTTCAGAGATCATTAATTGGTCGTGAGAATACTTGGTTTAATAGGAGAAGAGAGCAAGTATTAAGAAGAGAGAAGGAAGATATTACTGAAGCAGCTACAGTAGGTGGTGCTATAAAGAGAAGAGGTAAGGTTGTTGGATCTAGTACTAAAGGATTTTTGGGTAGAATATTAGATGTATTTGGTATATTATTCATAGGATGGTTAACTACTAATCTTCCTCCTATTTTGAGAGCTGTTAATAATATGATAAAGTTGATACAGAAGACTGTATCTATATTGAGTGGTTTTATAAACAATACTGTTGGATTTTTTAATAGTCTTGGTGCAGGTTTAGACGATGTTCTAGGTAATTTAACAGTAGGTTTTAGGTTTGATAAAGATACTGAATCTATAAAGAAAGGTTTTGATGATATGAATAAAGGAACTAGAATGTTCTCTGCTGATATTGAGAGTAGTATTGGTAATTATCTAGATCCTAAAACTTATGGTCGTGATAATTGGGATTTACCAACGGATGAGACTGATGTAAACAAACCTGAAGGAACTGCAAGAAACTTTGGTGGGTTAGTAGATTTTGCGACTTTTGGATTGACTGATCTTGATAAAAGAGGAAATCTATTTGGTGGACGACACGGTAGAACTGGATTTAGTAATGTTGATGGTGCAAGTAATGATGAACAGATAGAGGAGCAGCAAAAAACAGATACAGTTAAAGTAGAACCAAAGGATACTTTAGTTAAAGGTGCTAATGAGGATAAAAAAGATAGAGAAATTGATAATGATTCTGCCATAGCAAATAATCCAGATGCAAATTTAGAAACGAGATTTGAGAATGGTTTTATACCACCAAAACGTATTAATGGAGTCGATAATCCACAGTATATTGAGTATAAAGAGTGGTTAAATGGTCCAGGTGGACTTGATATGTTTAAATATGGTGGTTTTATAAGTGGAAAACCTCATTCACAAGGTGGAGAAAACATTAATGTTGAGGGTGGAGAAGCTGTTATACCTAAGAAGAGAGTAGAGCAATATGGACCTGAGTATATTAATGCAATTATTCAAGGTAATGCTGATAATGTTACTAAATTGAGAGCAGGAAGATCTGCTTTAGAAAAGGCAGTTGAAGATTTTAAAGAAGCAAATGCTGGTATTATAAAATATGATGAATATAAAAGAATAGAATCCGAAACCTATGGTAGAGTAAAAGCACATCTTAAAACTAGGATTCAAGGAACCCAAGGGAAAACTTCAGATCAAGTAACACCTAAACAACAATCAGAACCTAAAATTGAGGTTTCAAAATCTAAAGTTAATCAAATAGCATCTGGAAATATGAGAAAAAGAAGGAAGGTAGTACAAATACCAATTCCAAGTAATTCACAACAGCAGCAAGTTCCTATGAGTCCTCCAACTGGAAGGAATATGCTATCAGGTAAACCTAGACCTAGTTCACGAGGTTTACATATAGGAGATCTTCAATCATTAATGTTATCGTACACTTAAATAAATGTCATTAAATAAATCAATATACGAAGAAATATTAATAGAGTCTAGAGATGGTGAGAGGACTGTTGATATAGCACCAGGTGTTGTTTTGTTAGAATATTTTGAGGATATATTTTCACCAACTATTACTGCTAGATTGGTTGTTGTTAATACGGGAAATACTATAGAAGGACCCGATGGTGAGTTACAATCCATATATCATGGATTACCGTTAAGAGGTGGTGAGAGAGTTAGTATAAAAGTTGCTGGTAATAGTGAAGAGAATCCAGGTTTAGATTTTGCTAGTGATAAAGAAAGATATTTTTATGTTTCCAGTGTTACTAATATTGATCAAACCACAGAACAGGAATCTTTTATTCTAAACTTATTTTCTCGTGAAGCAATAACAAATGAAACTGTGAGAGTTGGTAGAAGATATAATACTTCATTTAAGATATCTGATTCTGTTAAGGATATTGTTAAAAATTATATGAAGTCTCCTAAAAAGGTATTTGCTGATGAGACTCAAAATAAGTATGGTTTTATAGGTAATATGAGAAAACCATTTACATTATTAACTTGGTTAGCATCTAAATCAGTTCCATCACAGATAAGCGGTAAAGATGCTACTGCTGGATATGTTTTTTATGAGACTAAAAGTGGATATAATTTTAGATCTATAGATGCTCTTGTAACATCAGAACCATATGAACATGAGTATTTTTATACTCAACTTAAACAAATGGGTACTGATGATGATTATAAAATATTAGATTATAAGACAAATAAAAACGAAGATGTATTGCGTAAATTACAAAGGGGTGCATATGCTAGTAATAGAATATTTTTTAATCCTTTAACTTTTGGTTATACAAAACCTTCTGATGGGTTATTTAAGTTGAGTGATTATCAAAGAAAAACTGAAAACCTTGGAAAAGATATAACCTTACCTAGTATTGATGATACTAGTGATAAGAATTTAGGTGACGTTCCAAGTAGAAATGTAACTGCTATTTTAGATATTGGTACAATGGAACCAGGAGTATCAACAGATGAGAACGCAGATCCATCTAAAACTCAGTCGCAAGCAATGATGAGATACAATACAATTTTTACACAGTCTGTAAAAATGACAGTATCATCCAATACTAATCTAGAAGCAGGTGATGTTATTAAATGTAAATTTCCAAAAGTTACCCGTGAGGGTGGTAAAAGTGAAGATTCTGAGCAAAGTGGACTATATATGATTAAGGAGTTATGTCATCATTTTGATTCTGCTGCTTCATATACATCTATGACGTTAATAAAGGATACTTACGGGGAACGATGATAGAAGAAAGTCTATTAAAAAGTAATTTTGTAGGAAGAGATGGTTTTAACTGGTGGATAGGACAGGTAGCACCAGAGAAAGCTCAAGGTAAGCAAATAAATGGTGCTGGTTGGGGAAATAGGCGTAAAGTTCGTATTATGGGGTATCATCCTCCTAGTACACTTGAACTAAAGGATAATGATCTTCCTTGGGCACAAGTATTATTACCACCAACAGCTGGATCTGGTAAAGGTAATAAAGCAACTACTGTATCATTATCGCCAGGTGATAATGTATTTGGATTTTTCTTAGATGGTGATGATGCACAATTACCAGTAATTACAGGTGTTTTTGGTAATACAATGTATGGTGGTACTGATGAATACGCAAGTCCATTTGTACCATTTACTGGATATACAACTAAGGTCAAAAATGATGGTTCTTATTTTGTCAAAAATGAGACTAATGAAGAGAATAGTCAATCACAAAAATCACCTAGACATGTTTCTCCTAAATTAGCTAAAGAAATTGGTGAGGATGAAAGACCTACTTCTAGAGCTAATGGAGCAACTGTTGTTTTTGGTAGTGCTGAAACTACTGCGGCTGTTAGTAAAATAAGTAGTGAAGTTGAAAGTATGGTTACTACCATCCAAGATTTAAAAGGAAAGATGGGTAATGTATCCGATGCTGTTGGATCAGTTAAGGGTAAAATGAATCAGTTGATTAGTGAGAAAACTGCTAAGATTCAAGGATTATCTATGGGTATTGTTGGTGGTATGACTAATACTCTTTATAAAGGTATAGCTCCAGCATTAAATGGTGGGTTGCATGCTTTGTATGATAGGGTTTTTGCTACTACTTTTGCTGCTACTAAGAGTCGTTCTATGGCTAAAAAAGCTGGTGCTGCAGCACAAGCAGCAATGATGTTACCTGTTCAAGCAATTCAGAAATTTTTACCTTGTGCTGTAGGTAATATTGTTGGGTCAATTGGTGATGCAATCAAAGGGTTGCTTAGTGGAATAATGGATAATGTTCAGAATTTTGTGTCTTGTATTGGTGAACAATTTATGGGTGGTTTGATGAATCAAATTATTGGTGGATTGACTAAATTAGTAGGTCCACTTTTAGGTGGAGTTTCTAAAATATTAGGTGGATTTAGTATAGGTGATTTTTTAAGAGGTAAGGCAGAAGGTTTATTGGGTCTTGCTAAGGCACTTGCTTGTCCTAGTCCAAAACCTGATAGTGGGTTCTCAACAGATGAATGGGTTATTGGTAAGGGACCTAAGAGTGCAGTTGGTGTTGCTATTGATAGTATTTTAGCTGCTGCTAATGCTGCAGATAGTCTTACTTCAAACTTAGTAGGTGGTATTCAAGATCTTAGTATTGCTTCTGGATCATTAGGATTATTTGATTTCTTGAATCCAAGTGTATCTGTTCCTAGTATGGGTGATAGTCTTGGTAAATGTTATGCAGGTCCACCATTAAAATGTGCTGGATTGAAGGTTAATATTTTTGGAAGTAGAGGTAAAGGTGCGATTGGTAAAGCAATTGTTGGTGCTATTGTCGGTGAGGGTAATACTGCAGTAGGAAGTATAATTGGTATTGATTTAGTTAGTGGTGGTTCTGGGTATAATAGTCCACCATTTGTTGAGATAACTGATACTTGTAAGAAAGGTTATGGTGCAATTGCTAGAGCAGTTATTGATTATGATGAAGATTCACCTACTTATCAGCAAGTAACTGACCTTTATATTGTTAGTGAAGGTGAGAATTATCCAGTTCCTGAAGATCAAGGTGAAATAGATATTATTCCTGATCATGTTACTATTATTGATCCTGGTGAAAATTATGATGATGATACTGTGGTTGAAGATCAATGGGGTAATGTTTATAGACCTTTGATTGATGTTAATGGTAGAATTGTTAGAGTTGATATTCCTGATGGTACTATTGCTAGTGTTAAAAATATGAAAATAGATGATTTACCAGAACTTACAATTACAACTAGAACTGGATATGGTGCATTATTGAAATTGGCAGGAAAACCAAGACCTCCATATCAAGGTGAGATCAAACAAGTTATTGATTGCGTGAGTTAAGATAAATAACTAACACTAGGCACTAATTATGGCAGAAAGACCAGATAGTAAACAAAATTGGCAACAAAGAGAGTATATCAATTTCGGACCTGGATGTAGGCTTGATATTGATAACCCACAAATGGGTTTGAACGGAACTACTGTTTATGATTTACTTGGTAAAGGTGAAGATGGTAATACTAGTTCACTAGGAATGACTTCTGGTGGATTATTTCATCTTACTAATGATCAATGTATTGATATTATTGGTGGTGAAAAGGCAGGTGCTGGATGTTGTATTAATATAATAGGACGAAATGGTGATGTTACAATCACTGCACAGTCAAATGGTATAGTGAAAATAACTGGTAAGAATATAACTATTGATGCTGATGAAAATATAACACTGGATGCTGGAAATGATATTATATTAAAGTCTGGAAATAGAATTGATCTTAATACTAATACTGCAAATTGTGATGCACTGTATGGTAATCTTGCTCCTAGAGATGTAACTTTTGCTGGACAGGTTTTTAAAGGTACTAAGATTGGTATTGAGAGTATTGAGTCATTAAGATCTAAGAGTGTAGTATAATGGCAGAAGCAGACAATTATATTAATTTAGATAATAATACTATAGGTAATGTAACAGAGTTTAACAACGATGTTTACGTTTATGGAACTCTTTATGCTGATTTGTTTGGTAATACTTCAATTGAGCAAGGACTAAATTTAGATGTTAATAATTTATATGTAACTGGTATTGCCACCTTTATGGATGATGTATTCATCACAAATGGTGCAGAATTATATGCAGATTACTTAACTGTAAAGCATAGATTTAACGTTGGTTCAGCAGGAACTGTTTTTGTTGCTATATCTTCCCAAAAAGGTCTTGATGATGGTCAAACTATTGGTCGTGTAGGAATTGGAACTACACAACCTGATGCAAGGTTCCAGGTAGGTGAAATAGGAGAAAATACTAACACTTCCTTTGTAGTTACTGAAGAAGGTTCAGTTGGTATAGGGACTACTCAACCTACTGAAAAATTCCAAGTTGGAAATCAATGTTTAACTGTTAGTATAGATCCGTGTAGGGTTGGTATAGGAACAACCATGCCTGAAGGTAAATTGCAGGTAGGTGTAAGAGAGAAATCGGTAGTTTTTACAGAAAATCCTGATTCAGGGATAACATCAGTAGGTATTGGTACTACAAATCCGTGGCAGATATTCCAAGTTAATGCTGCAGAAGAAACGTTTGTAGTTACAGAATCTGGTGCTGTAGGAATTGGAAGTACGTTCCCTGATCAAATACCTGGTTATGATGCAGTTAATGAAGGTGATATAAAATTAAATGTAGAGGGAACGGTCAAGATTGATCGAAATATTATTGACTCTGCGGATTCTCCAGGATTAAATGGATATTATCTAAACCGAGATCTTAGAGGAGTCAGGTGGGTACAAGCATCTCCAATTTCTTTGGATGGAATGTATGTTCAGGATGAAGGTGTTGATTTACCTTTAGGTGGTACTGCACAATTATTCCAGTGGTTAAACTTTACTCAAATAAACAGTCAAGGTACTGGAGTAGATAATGTACTACCAATACCTGATCCAGATAATCCAACTGCTATTGCAAGGATTCAAACTCAGGATTTCTGGGGTCATAGTGGTAATGACATCTATAGGATGACCAAGGTTGGTATTAATAATAGCAATCCTTCATATCAATTAGATATAACAGGTACACTCCATGCTACTGGAGATGTTAAGTTTGACTCTAAATTAGAGGTAGATGGTGATACAGATTTAAATGCTAAGTTAGATGTTGATGGTGATACAACTCTTAATCAGACCCTAGATGTAGATGGTGATACAGATCTTCATTCTAAACTTACAGTAGATGGTGACACTTTATTAAAGCAAAGACTTGATGTAACTGGTGATACTTTTTTAGATAGTAAACTAGATGTTGATGGATTAACTACATTTAATGATACTACTGAGGCAACTAGCACTACAAATGCATCTGTTCAGATAGATGGTGGACTTGGTGTTGTAAAGAAAGTTTTTATTGGTGATGATACTAAGATTGAATCAGATACTCAATCTACTAACGAAAATACAGGTGCTTTAATTGTTGAAGGTGGTACTGGAATTTCAAAGAACTTAAATGTTGGGGAAAATACAAAACTAATTGGTACATTAGAATTAGAAAATCAAATAATTGATAAGTTAAATGTAACTGGATTTGATGGTAATCGTGCTAAAAATGATTATAGATTAGCTGCTATTAATAATGGCGTAAAATGGAGACCATCAGGTGTAGAAACTACAAATATCATTTATGTTACTAGAGATGGTGATGATAGTAATACTGGATTATTAGAAGGCGATGCTAAAGCAACTATAGGTGCTGCAGCTGAAGTAGCACAAGAGGGTGATACTATTAAGGTTCGTTCTGGTGTTTATACTGAGAATAATCCTATTGGACTAAGAAGAGATGTTACTGTTTCTGGAGAAGATATTAGACTGGTTAGTATTATCCCTCAAAATGTTAATGATGATATTTTCTATGTTAGAGTTGGTTGTTTAATACAGAATTTAAGTTTTCATGGTACAAACGGTGTAGCAACAGAATGTATTGATTGTGCTGCAGTTGCTTTCCCACCAACACAACCATATATTGATGCTGGAGTTTCTGCTGCTCCTGCAACTGGGTTTATGGATGCTGGACCTGCAGATGAAGGACCTAAAGGTAGGTGGAAGTCTCCATATATTAGAAACTGTACTAACTTTATGACTAAGAGTATTGGAATGAGAATCAATGGTCATCATGCTGATGCTTCTCATTTTGGAACTAATAATCTAGGTCAAGATTTAAAGAGTATGGTATGTGATGCATTTACTCAATATAACGAAGCAGGTATTGGTGTTTCTATTCATAATAATGCTTATGCTCAGTTAGTTTCTATATTTACTATTGGATGTGATATTGGTATTGGATGTACACACGGTGGTCAATGTGATTTAACAAACTCTAACTCCTCATTTGGTAATTTTGGATTAGTTGCTAATGGTACAGGTGTTGTTGAGTTTGATGCTACTACTGAAGAAGCAATTGGTGGTGAATCTGATAAGGTTAAATTGATTGATTGTAAGGATATTTTAAATAGATATAGAACTCCATTTGATGGTCAAGCAGCATATTTCCATCTTGATATGAATGATTATAATGATACTATCTCAACAGATTCAATAACTGAACCTATGCAATTAATAAGGGGAGTTACTGTTGTTGATGGTGGTAATGCTGGTGATTATAGTGCTTCTGCACCACCACTTATTACTGCTACTTTACCTTTAGGACCAGAATCAATATTTGCTGAGTTTTCTCCTAATATAAGTGAAGATGGAAAGATTATATCTGTTGATGTAATTGCTAGTGGTAGAAACTTCTTACCAACACAAACTATATCGCTTACTGTTTCTGGTGGTGGTTCTGCACAATTAACTGCAGATATGGACCCAATTTTATATACGGTTAATGAAGCAACAGAAACTGCTACAAGTGGTAATGATGCTGGTAAAACCACAGTAACATTTGATCAATTTATTCCATATGCTGTTAAAGCAGGTGTAAAAATGGAAATGGTTAGATTGAGTAGAATCATAACCAGCTCACATTCATTTGAATACATAGGTGCAGGTACAGATATAAATACAGC
>CESQ01095970.1_pt1 | contig 15194 bp, 13 predicted proteins | sample 361401 | NCBI WGS metagenome assembly CESQ01 (sample SAMEA2622119, study PRJEB7988) | marine metagenome | isolation source: saline water (ENVO:00002010), including | reverse complement strand
CCCATGATTAAATTTTTTATTGATAGACGTTCATCAATGCCATGCATAGTTTGTATATCTTCTTCGCTAACCATAACAGGTATAATCCCATAACAATCAACACCTTTTTCCTGAAAAAATTGAGAATCGGTTCCACCAATTGTCATAAATGGCATTACAAGTGCATTTGGTTTTTCATTATTTAATTCTTCAGATAAAATGCTGAAAAAATCAGTATCCCAATTAGATACAAAATTATTAGTAGGAATTCTTTTTGGTATAAACTTAACTCTATCATCATCTATAACTAATTTCAAATCATTTAAAAATTTATCAGGACTAATATGTGGTAATAAACGTATATCTAATGAAGCTTTTGCTTTTTCTGGAATAATGTTAGTCTTATACCCCGACTCAATCATTGTTAACGCTACAGTATTTCTAAGCATCGCATTAGTAGAAGTACTTGAGGATGCTACTGTATTTCCAAAAAAATATTTTATTAAACTATTATCAATATTTTTCATAACAAAACCTTCAAATCCACCCATATGATCACCTATTCTATAAAACATTTCTGAAATAACAGGATTAATATCAATTGATGTTTCCCATGAAACTATATTATTTAACGCCTTTGCTAAGATTTCATTTGAATAATCTTTAAAGGGCCTAGAACCATGACCAGATTTACCTATAACCTCAATATCAACCCAAAATGATTTTCTTTGAGCAACTGCAATAGCAAAAGCACTCAAATTTGGAAATGAATCTGTAGAACCTATACCCCCTTCATCCCAAACCCATTCAGGATCTAGCTTATCCCAATGATTTTCTATCATCCATTGAACTCCATACTTACCTAAAATTTCTTCATCAGCAACACCTAAAAATTTTATAGTTCTTTCAGGCATATATCCTTCTCTTTTAAGTAGGATAAGACTCATCAATTGCATAATCCCTAAACATTTCATATCTAACGCGCCTCTTCCATATATTACACCATCAATTATTTCAGCTTCAAATGGATCTGCTTTCCATAGTGAGGCATCAGCAGGAACAACATCAATATGATTTAATAATAATAAGGGTTTTAAGTTAGGGTTTGAACCTTTTAACTCAGCTAAAATATGCATTCTCCTTGGGTCTTCATTAACAACAAAAGTTTCATAAGAGATATTTTCTTGATCAAATATTTCAGCAAACCATTGTACTGCTTTTGTAACATCTCCAGGTGGGTTACTTGTATCTATCTGAATATATTCTTGAAACAATCTAATTGTCTCAATTTGTACCTTGTCCCAATTTGGATTACTAAATAATAAAGTTCCAAAAAGAATTGAAAATATTGTGATCTTTTTTATATTCATAATTATAATGTGATTATTCTTTTATTAAAATAATAAGTAAAACATAAGGAAATAAATCCATATATAATAATTATGCTACTTAGTAATAAGCCTAATCCAAACCATGAAAATCCAAAATAAACAAAATAAGCTATAAGTAAAGTAAATTTAAATAATTCTAAAAATACCACATAAGATTGATTATCTAATAAAGTAGTAAATGAAAAAATATGAATTAATAAATAAGCCGTGTAAAGGTAATTAACATACATCTCTCTTCCTTCAAGACCCACTAACAAATGGAACATAATTAAAAGTGCAAAGCCATGCTGAATCCAACTCCATACAATTTTCCCAACTGAATTAGCAGGTGCATACTTTACTTGCTTAAATGGATCATCAATTTTATTTAAAGGATATTTTAATTCTACATCTTGAGGTCTCCAGCCTGTTGGCATGAACCAAATTTTAATTTTATCTACAAATTTTTCTGCATTCCATGCATCCTTAATAAGCTGAAAAAGATGTTTAAAATTTATAAGAATAGGGTTCCATGTTTTGGAAGGTCTTAAAGTGCCATATACTGGCTTAACAGTTGATAATTCCTCTTGAAATGTATTAAATAGCTTATCCCATATAATAAATATTTGACCATAATTTTTATCAATATACTCTGGGTTTATTGCATGATGGACACGATGATGAGATGGTGTCACAAGAAAATATTCTAAAAAACCCATTTTATTTATAAGTCTAGTATGATACCAAAATTGCATAAATAAATGAATAGGGCCTAAAATAACAAAAATTGAGGCTGGCACACCTAACAAGGCTGCAGGTATCATAAAAATAGCTGCATATTGAAAAGTTTTTGAAATTGTCTGTCTTAGAGCACAAGATAAATTAAATTCCTCACTACTATGATGAATTATATGCCGATTCCATAAAATGTTAACTCTATGATTTAATCGATGTGTCCAGTAGCCCGTAAAATCCTGAACTACAAGAGCACATAAAACAATAACCCACGTTTTTTCAAGCTCAACTATAGAAATAGTATCAACAAGCCAAGAGTAACTAATAATTACAATACCAATTTTCAAAACATCTTTAGTGATATTAGTCATACCAGAACTTAAACTAGATATCATATCAGCATGATTATTAACAACTACCCCTTTATAACGTGCATAGATTTCTTCTATTAATACAAGAATCATAAATGAGGGAATAGCAATAAATAATGATGTGATATAAAAATTCATAAATAAATTTACAAAATAAATAGATTTAAGTAAAGAATGGTTTAAATATAATTACTATAAAGATCTAAGAAAAATTGTTAAATCACCTTTTAATTTCAATTTCTTTTTAATTCTATATCTATGCTGCTCTACTCCTCTATTAGTAATAGCTAATATTTCTGAAATCTCAACTGTGGAAAAACCCATTTTAATTAAATTACATACTCTTAGTTCAGTTTCAGTTATATATGAACATTTATTAATAATATATCCAGTGAAATCTGGATTTATTTCATTAAATAATTTCATAAAAATATTCCAACCTTTTGTCTTATTCAAACGTTCTTTACATAATTGAATTAATTTGAAATTATTATTATTATTTAAAGATAGTAGAGTAATCAACTTAGATAAAAATTCTTTTTCTGATACTTTTCTTAATGTCTTGGATACTTTTTCTCTTTTTTTGCTTTCCAAGCCTGCCTTTAAAGCTAAATCAATTTGTTTTTTTAATTGCAAATCATATTCAATAGATAATTGCTTAATGGATTCTTTGTTTATTAATGCGTAGGTTTTCAAATTATTATTAGACTGCTTCTTTAATGCAGAAATTAATTTTTTATGATATAATTTCTTATCTTTATAAATACTACATATTTTTTCTAAAATCTCTATATATAACAAATGATTATCTAGATTTTCACACTTGTCTAGTGAATCAAATAAATATTTTTTACCTATAGATTTTTTATTTTGTTTAAAATACACCTTACTAATATTAAATAGAATTCCAGGTAACATTTTTTGAGCATTTAATTGATTAAATAAATTTAAAGAAAGTTTAAAATTCTTCTTAGAATTAGTGAATTTTTTTTGTTTTAAATAGATTTGTCCTAATAATTGATAAATATGTGGTCTATATATATTGTCATTTAAATCATTACTGATCTTAAGTGCATCTAACACATTCTTATCTATGTTATTTAGATTTTTTTTGTTCTTCAAAAGCATATATGACATATTAATTGTAATTGGAATAATAGTCATTAAATCATCTTCAAGTTTTGCTTTTTTAATAACCTGACTATAATATTTTTTTGATTTCTCTTCCTTACCCATTGAATCATATAGCATTGCATAGGCAACATATAATTTTTTATATGGATTATATGGACTACTGCATTCAGATAAAAGGCTATTTGCCTTATCTAAATATTTCAAACTTAATAAAAACAATTTATTATCTAAATATATTAATGCAAGATCAACATAAGAAAAAATTAATCCATTAATTCCAAGTTTATGACTTAATACTTTAGACCAACTATTTATAGCTTTATGAGAATCTTCTATAATACTCTTGATTTGACCTAATTCTTTGGAAACTTTTATTGATACAGTAAGATTATGGGCAATACAAAAATTAAGTTTATATTTTTTCGAAATTGATAATATTTTTTTTAGTAAAAAAAATCTTCTTTTATGATTTATATTTGAGCTTTCAAAAACTCTTATTGTAGTTAAATAAACAATATCTTCATTTGAATCAAGCTTAAGAATATCATCTTTATAGCTATTAAAATCATCTATTTTTAACGATGAAATTTGATTGAAAATTTTATTCATTTAAAATAATTTGAACCACCATGATAATATCTTGAATATTATTTATATCATCATTATTTAAGTCTGCAAGTTCATTATATTGATCTTCTTCAAGAATTAAATTAACTATCATAATAACATCTAAAACATTAATATTGAAATCTTGGTTAGTATCACCTGGGATAAACTGCATATCTTCACAATAACTATTATCTATTGTAAAAGAACCTCCTAAACAATCATCCTCCCAATCAGTAGAATTCCAACTTGTATAACACCCATATTCACTATAGCTATTACATTCATCAGAAGAATTAAAATTATTGCAATTATACCACTGAGAGCTTTCTACCCAATTACAACTATTATCTACGCTACAATCTATTTGACTCATATTAGAGCATTCCAATGTTTGAGTTTCTTCACAATAACTATTATCTACTTCAAATTCCCCATTGCAACCTTGAAATGCTGAATAATAGGAGCCTGAATACCAATAGCATCCATTAACTTGCCAACATTGAGATGATGTATTATATATACTACAACTTTGATAATCAATATTTTCTATCCATTCACAACCACTGTCATTACTACATTGAGATTGATTCATTTCTGTACATTCTGGCATTAAAATCTCACTACAAGAGCCATCATCAAATTCATAAGAGCCTCCACTACAATATGTAACTGAAGTTGAACCTCCACATGTATAGGTTAACCATGAATATGAACAACCAGGAATTGCCACACAATCTGAATATCCAGTTATATTTGGACATGCTTGCTGAGTACTTACCCAGTTACACTCATCAATATTTGAACAAGTTGAAGAAGATGAAAAACTACCACAATTACCTGTAACTATATTTTCATCCCATTCACAATCTTCAGAAAACATACAATCAAGTTTATTCATATCAGCACACTGTGTAAAAATAAAACTAAACAATAAGAATCCTATAAAATATATTTTATTCATTATTATCGCTCCATATTATTTTAAGTTAATTAATTACTACTATATTACACATTAAAAATTTTAACTATTTAAAATCAAACTAACTAGCTGGATTATATCTAATATATTTAGAATATTATCTGAGTTCATATCTACTGAACTATTATATTCCATGTTTAAAACTAAATTAACTGTTAAAATCACATCTTGAATATTAATAGTATTGTCTTGATTGATGTCACCTGGCAGATATTGCGCTTCTGAACAATAACTACTATCTATTTCAGTAGTCCCTCCTCCACACTCTGTGCTCCATGATCCATAAGAACCACCATAATCAAGATAATTATAACAATCTGGATAATACCATTCACAAACACCTGGTCCCCATCCTTGAGTGGGCAATGTATTGCAATAAATAATTTCGACATCTTCTATCCAATTACAAACACTATCATTGGTACATTGGAATTGACTCATTTCTGAGCATTCTAATATTTCAATTTCATCGCAAGTGCTATTATCAATTTGGTATGTTCCACCTGTACAGTAAGGCCCAGAAGAATCGTACCAACCTGGGTTAGAATCTACATAGCATTGTCCTGGATAATCATAGCATGCACTTACAGATAGACTACCACAATTTCCATAAGTTATACTTTCATTCCATTCACAAGAATTATTTAAATAACAGTCAGATTCATTTAAATCTGAGCATTCAGGCATTAAAACCTCATTACAAGAACCATTATCAAATTGATAAGAACCACCAGTACATTCTGTAACTGTAGTTCCTCCACCGCTGCAAGAATAAGTTAACCATGAATAAGAACAGCCGGAAACAGCAACACAAGTTGAATATACTGTAGTACTAGGACAGGATTGATTCGTACTTACCCAATCACATTGATCAATTTCCCAACAAGTTGATGGTGATGAAAAATTATCACAATTACCTGTAACCATATTTTCATCCCAATTGCAATCTTGAGAAAGCATGCAATCAATCTTATTCATATCAGCACACTGTGAAAAAATAAAACCAATTAATAAAAAACCTACACAATAAAGTTTATTCATTAATACTCCTCCCCTTGATTTATGAATAATCAAGCATATAATAAGCATATTATAAAACTGGTCAACTACTACAATATTTCACATTAATAATTTATTTAATGGATTAGCTAAGTATGATACTTACAATACTTACAATATCAAGGACATCAATGTTTTGATCTGAATTAATATCTGCTAAAAGATTATATTCATTAGATAATACTAAGTTAACTACTAATATTACATCTTGAATATTAATACCGCTATCTTGATTAACATCACCGAGAATATAATCTAAAGAATCAAATAAATGCCATCCTGCATTAGGGTGTGAGACTTCATTTCCAGATATATTAATTGCTTTTATATAATATTCTATTTCTTGACTAGAATTCAATAAAGGGAATTCTCCTTTATATATATTATCTGATTGATAATCTAAAATAACTTCAAGATAAGGCCCATCATTACTACTATATTTCCAAAATAAAATAACAGATTCTATATCGTGATTTGAATAATCGAAAACCTCAGCTTCAACACTTATATTTTGAATACCATCAATATCTTCACTTCTTATTGATTTATGAGAAATATGAATCATCTCAGGATTAAAAACACCCATTGTTCTACAATGAAGCGCATCTTCACCATACCAAGGGCTATTAGATGCTTCATTAAAACCAATCACATTATAACCCGGCATCGCATTTCTATATAAATCTAATGCTTGATTATCTTCTGGAATACCATACTGAGGAACTAAAACTTTATTATTTAATATTAATGAATTTGTATATGCAGCTACTGAATTTAATTCCCACCAACCACCATTTATTTCAGGGCAAAAAATTCTATGGATTTCGAAAGGTCTTCCATAAAATGTATTTAATTCATAAAAAGAGTTTGCAAACTCTTCAATACATTGATATTCAGGACTTGACTGAGATACCTGTTTAATAATAATAGTTTCAGAATCAACTAGCTTTGCTAAACAATCAATATGTTGAATACTCGATTCATTAGGATTATTAAAAATATGATAATCTGATAAAAACAATTGTTCATTTACAATATCTAAAAAAGCACTATTGGTTATATTATTTTCATTAACCATAAGCTGCGTAGAAAATCCCATCCCATATCCATCGGTCATAAAATTTCCACCAGTTAAATATAATGACAAATCTAAAATTTCCCAATTTAACTGATTTGCAAAATCAATATTTGTATCATCATCTTCGTCCCATCCTCTAATATCTGATGGAATTGGTCTTCCAATTAAATTACTACTTTCATTTAAAAGATTATTTTGATTACAACCCTGTTCCTCAGGATAACCATTAAATCTTTGATTAACAACTTTCCAATGATTATCTCCTATTATAAACTGAGGACCATGATCTCTTGTCCAATGACTATAAGTATTTGTATTTACAAATATTACATTATCCATATTAATATCAGAAGTATTAAAATAATTAGTTGCTTGATTTTGCTGACTATTAGATTCTACAAGAACATAAATAATATCATCAAGTGCAAGTTCAATAACTAAATCCTGAGGAATACCCAAAGGCCATCTAATCATTGTACCTAAAGCAGGCTCCCATTCAGCTACTACTCTTTTTTCAGGTATAAGACTAAATGCCAAAGATAGCAACAAACATAGTATGATATTTATTTTTTTCATATTACAATCTAAATAATTTTAATAAAATCATTAGAATCTAATCTAAATCTTTTTCCGTATACTCCATTATCAGCTCGCTTACCAGCACTTATAACCATAGAAATTTCTGCTTTTTTAGGAAGATCTAACATTTTTTTAATTTTTTTAGAATCCATACCCTCCATGGGACAGCTATCATATCCATAAGCTCTAAGTGCAAGCATTAAATTTTCACAAGCAAGAGCTGTAGTCTTATGAGCCCATACTCTCATATCTGATTTAGAAGCAGGTTCACGAGGTATTGGTTGCTTTAACCCAACTATTGGAATTATAATTTTTTTAATCAAACCAATTATATTAAAGACTCCCTGATTGTAGACCAAAGGAACTATTTTTTTATAATAAGCAACTGCTGAACGTGGAGCATCTGAATTACTATTTAAATTATCTAAAATCTTATCTCTATTCTTTCTCCAAGTATCAAGTCTTGCTACACAAACAATAAGTTCTTGAGCTGTTCTAGCTGCTGATTGATTCAAACAATATTCTTTTAATTTTTCTTTTTTCTTATCACTTCTTACCCAATAAAACTCCCAACACTGAAGATTTGAAGAAGTAGGAGCTAATAATGCTAACTCTAAACATTCTTTAAGCTTATCTGGATCAACTGGATCATCATTAAAAACCCTAACACTCCTTCTACTTTCTACGATTTTTTTAAATTCATCACCATTAACCTCAGTAGCAGGTTCTACATAATTATGTTTTGGGATATCTGTCAATATATTTTCTTTACTCATTATATCCTTATTACTTTATTAAATTAGATTTTGTAAATAATGAAGCAGGCATCTCTACATCAAATTGAATATCATCAATTATCCACTCCGTACCTTTACTATTCCTTTTTAATTCATCTTTAAATATAAATCTTGTTGGAAACCACCTATCTCCAATTTTTTTAATTCCATCCATTGATGTTGATTTTAATAATTTTCCGCTCTTTGCATACAACTCCTCTTTTATTGGCAAAAAATACTCTTGATCAACCCACTCTCTTCTTTTAGGATATGATATACCATCTACCTTTGATTCTAGATAAAGAACATAGCATTTACGATCATTAACATACTCTTCACCTTCAAGCTTTGCTATGTATAATTCATCTAATGGTTTATCTTCCATAATATCATTATATGAAAAATCAGAGCCCATAACTGATTGTCTTAGCATATGTCCAGAAATTTGAATAATACGATCTGTTTGCGGTGCATATGTTAATAGTATATTCTCTAACTTAAGCATTTTACTTCCAGCTTCCCTTGGTGGAGATAGATACTCAGTAAAAGCTTTATCTGTACCTACAATCCAATTTTTAGATACAATAGTTCTACTAGTTCTTCTACCATGAACAATCATTTTACTTGTAAGTACTCTATTATCAGAATTTAAATTAAAGTCGATTTGATTAATTATGTAATCTACTGTTATATCTTGATTAAATAACATTGATAATAAAAAAATATATAAATATCTAAACATCATGCTTCCATTTCTTTAAATAATTGAGCCATTTCTCGCTTATAAATTGCACGTCCTGCAAGCATAGTTCCAAGCACTGTTGCAAGTATTCCTGGTATAAATCCTATATAGAACAAATCGGATGTTACTTGCGGATAAAATACATTGGGCATTGCAAAATTTGATGAATTTAAACTGTCAATTGCTTTTGAATAGTCAAGTCCTGTTTTTTCTAGATATAAGGTTATAGATAATCCAATGAATGTTCCAAAAAAACTACCAAGAAATCCAATAATAATCGATTCAACTACCATAGATTTAAATACATGACCCTTTGATTCTCCTATAGCTAATCGCATCCCAACTTCTCCATACCTTCGCAATCCGCTCATAATACCCATATTCCATAAAACAAGAGTTACTACAATTAAAAATAATCCCATAATAATAAACATTATAACATTACTGAAATCCACTATGGTCCCCATTTGATTGGAATCTCTTAATGCTAACATAACAGGTCGATAAATATCTGATATATCAGAATACTGCTCATTATGTATATCTCTAATTAAAATTGTTTCTTTATCATTAAAATATAAATCTTTTTTATAGCCTAGTATTTCAGAAGCTGCGTTGTTCATATCCAATGCATTTTGAGCACCACCCAAATCTACAATCATCATATCTTTATCAATTGGTCCTAAATTCAAATCATAAATACCTACTACAAGAAAATTATAAGTTGCAAATCCTCCATACATAGTTGCACCAATATAAGTAACAATATCACCTGAACTTATATTTAAACGATTAGATAGTTTCTCACTTAGTAAAACCTCATTATTACTGCTTACCATTCTACCATCAATAATTTTATTTTTTATATCCCAAATATCCAATTGCTTAGAATTTTTAGATAAAAAATCTATACCCAATGCAATTACAGGGCTCTGAGATAATGTTTCTCCATTTTCATCAGGAACATCTAATAATCCTGCAAATGTAATACGAGGACTCCATAAATAATCTGGATGACTCTGCTCCAACTCATTAACTAAATCATCTATTTCTAACAAAGCCAAATCATTAGGTAATAATTGATGCTCTAAATTATAAGCATGAGTTACAACTTTTACATGACCAGAATTAACTAGAGCTGTATTAAAGAAAAGTGAATTATATATTCCATTTAAAAAGCCACTAAAAAAAATAATTATTGCTACTATAGCAGTAATAATTAATAGTGGGAAAAAACTTCTTGAGCGATCACGTATTAAACCTTTAAATAAAAAATCAATCATTATACAGTTTTACCTCTAATCGCATCAACTGGATGCATTTTTGAAATCTGTCTAGAAGGCAAATAGCTAACAAATAGTAAAATTGTAAATACTGCTATACCTGTCACGATTAACAATAAAGGGGAATAAACAGGAATTAATGTTTTAGCAATAATAAGCCCCATATCTGAATAATCAATTGGTAAAGGAATACCATAGATACTAAAATAATATAACAATGGTCCAAATAAAACACCTGTCATAATTATTGCTAAAACTGCATTTAGCGCACCTTCAAGAGTAAACAATAAAACTACTCTATTTTTGGGCATTCCAAGCGCCATTAATGTTCCAATCTCTTTTTTTCTTCTAAAAATTGATAATGTTTGCGCATTAAAAATCCCCATAGCAGCTAATGAAAGTAAAATAATATAAATCATTATAGCATTGGGCCTATCTTGCTTTATAATTGCTTCCATATCTCTAATTAAATATTTAACATCACGTTTAATCCAGCTTGACATACTACTTATTTCATTAATCCCATCTTTATAAACTATATATGTTGACTCTTTATCCATTAAAAATATTTCTCTAGCTTTAGAAAGTGGAATCCAAATATGACCCATATCAATTTTAAAATTTCCAGAATCCATAATGTGAATAATTTCGCCTTCAGCTGCATCATAAGAGTTGTCAGATCCCATCCATCTGACTGTAAATGTATCTCCAATATTCAATTTTGCATATTCTGACATACCCTTTCCTATCATAATAGGAATATTTGGTCCAACATAATTATTTAATGATGATGTTGGAATATTTAAAATATTTTGATCTAATGGAATTCCCTTTAATACAACAGGCATAATTCTTCCTTCAGGATAAATTGATGCTTGATTTACTAAAATTTCAATTGCATTATTGTTGCTTATTAAATTTTTAAATTCAATTGGAGTTTTACTATGAGAATCTTCAAAAGTTGTAGGATCATATGGATCATATTTTGGATGCCAATAAGCGCCACCAGCTATTTCTGTATCAATAGAAACATTCATAGCATGCTCTCTCATGCCTGAATACATTCCAGATGAAAATATAATCATAAAAATAGATACAGATGTTACAAACACATTAAGCCAAGTTCTTATACCTGCTCCTAATAAATTTTTTATAGCTATATTAAAAAGCATAATTACAAATATTTTGGATTTTTAATTTTTTTATCTTTAGAAATCTGTCCATCATCCAAATATATAATTCTTCTCAAATAACCCATTATTTTTTCATCATGAGTAGCAAAAATAAAAGAAGTATCTAACTGACTGTTAAGATTACACATAATATTCATTATATGATGTGAATTTTCAGAATCTAAATTAGCAGTAGGCTCATCTGCCAATACAAGAGATGGCTTATGTACAATAGCTCTAGCTATTGCTGTTCGCTGACATTGTCCTCCGCTTAGTTGGTTTGGCTTTGAATCAATCTTATCACTTAATCCTACGGATTCTATTGCTTCTAAAACCATTTTTTTTCTTTTATTTTTTTCTATTTTATTTAGAATTAATGGCAATTCAACGTTCTCATACACTGAGTATACAGGAAGAAGATTATAACTTTGAAAAATAAAACCCATGTCTTTTCTTCTTATAATAGCCCTATCATTATGTGGAGTTTTATTAAGCAATTGATCAAGAACGATTACATCTCCTCTAGTTGAGGAATCTAGGCCACCAATAATATTTAAGAGTGTAGTTTTACCAGAACCTGAAGGACCAACTAACCCTGTAAATTCACCTTTTACTATTTCCAAATCAACACTATCTAAAGCTTTGAAAAAATCACCTCCAATAGGGAACTCTTTTATTAAGTTTTTTATTTCAACAATATTATTATTTTTCATTTTTCTCCATTAATAATTATAAACAATCATCATCTGAAAATTGTTACCATATTCTTCAGGATTTATAGAATATGAATAGTTTACAGTAAAGTAATCATAAATAGTAGTAAGTCTAATAAAATCATAATAATTATCAGATTGATTATCAAATAATCTCACTAAACTCAAATCATATAATATTCCAATAGGATACTGAATCATTAAAGAAGAAATATTATCTTCTAAAATAGAATTATCAGTAGACTCAAACTTATAATTCATCGATTCAAACATTAAATAAATACCATTCCATGTATTTAATGTATAATCTATACCAATTGTTCTAAAAAACACATCATCAATGATTTGGTTTTTTATAAAATTTATATAAGATGATTCTAGCCATAAGCCAAAGTAACCATCATACCTATAATCAAATCCTAATCTTTCATTTTGCTTGAACTCTATATTTTCAGAAAAAATATTCCCAGCTTGAACTATCTGTGGAATATTAATAATACTATGACTATAATTAATATTATCTTTAAAAAACACAAAACCATAATTGCCAAATTTATTAGAAAACTCTAATCTTGAACCATAAGATAACTCATCATCATCATCTGGAATTAACCAAAAATTTAAATCAAAATTATTAGTAGAAAAATATTTAATAGAAAGTGATTTCTGACCCATTGTTTGATTGGTAGAATTTCTGAAATCAATACTATCAAACCAATTCAAATTTCTAAGTATAAATGCAGATCCAAATGATATTTTTTGTAAACCAAGTCTAATATCTATGAACTCATTATGGTATCTACCCCAATATCTATAATCTTGATTATAATAATTTGAATCTGAATTTCTAATAATTATTTTATTACTATACATGAAATCAAAATTTTGATATTTAAAATTAAATTCAGGAATATAGCCCACTAATGATTCATAATTTTTTGAATCATTATAATCAATCCATATTTGACCATTATGATTAAAATTTGAAAATATAATTGTTGGAAAACATACTATATATATGAAATATTTATTCATTACTTCTGAGAAAAATATTATTGACGCTCTAATACATAAAACATATACTTCTTTTCTTTCACAAACTTTTCAGGGTCAAGAGCAGCTAATTCTTTTTCTGACTTTTCATACATTTTATATCTTAATTGATTAGTATAATAATATAACCAAGCGTGTTTATATTTAATTTTTTCGTTAATCAATTCTGCTAACGGTGTTACAAAGCGATGAATAAAATTCATTGCAAATTTCAATGTAGGTAGTGCATTTAATGTAATGTCTTCTTCATATATTATTTTCCAACCATAACGTTTTGCACTATCTAAGAAATCTTGATGCATATGACCAGACTGATTAATACCTGAATCTTCTATTCTAAAATAATCAGTTACTATCCATCTTCCATTATTATCAAGTATTTTATCTATAATTTCAAAGGCTACATTCAAATTAATATATTGTAACGATTCAGAATTAATAACAGTTCCATATGTATCATTTGCACTAAAATCCTCAAATTTTATATGGTGAACAATTAAATCCTTATATTTATTATTAATATAATTCTTCTGATTGTTATCAGGAGTAAGAGATTCGATTTTATATCCATTATCAAATAAAATTTTTGACAAACCACCCATTCCGCAACCTACATCTAAAATTTTTCTACTATTATCTAAGATTTGATTCATGATTTTTTCAACATATCTCATTTGGGCTTGCTCTAAATCTTTTAAAGAAATCTCCTTGGATTCAATATTAACATTGTCAAAATATCCATAATGAAGCATATCATTACTAATAATTTTTGAATAGAATAATAATTCTTGATCCTCAGAAGATTTAATATGTTTTTTTTGATTTTTATGGAATTTATATGCTCTAAACAATTCCAAAGGATTTAATACTTTTCTTAATAAACTCATTAATAAAATTATAACCTCATTAAATTTTAAAAAAATGTTTTCTTAATTATCGTGAATTACTTTTTTAAAAAAACTTTTATCGTATCCAAAATCTTTTTGTAGAGAATTAAGGATTTCATTATATACTTCATCTTTAATTGAAGTTTCACGCGCCATTATCCAACCAAAACTATTATCAGGATATCCAACAACCATATAATTATAATCATCATCTAGAATAATTACTTCATACGGAGCTTTATAAAAAGGAACCCAAGGCTTTAAGAATTGAATATCCCATCTTGATGGGATATTTTCATCTACAATAATTCCCTTTTGCTTAATAGTTTTTATTTTACCATTTCTTATTGCTTTGTAAGTGATTCCAATTGTTCCATCATCATTTAAGATATAATCATCATATGAATTTGTTGCGCCTTCTTCAATCCAATTAGGTATAAGAGATATAACATACCATCTACCCATAAATTTTTCAATATCTAATCCATCAACAACGTTATGAGATAATAGAATATTTATTTTAATTAAAAAAAATATAAAATATTTTATAAAAAAGATTTGTCTTTCGTTTTTTTTAAACATCTAGAAGAGCTAACTTAAAATTATATTTACTAACTGTATAACATCCAAAATATTTACAGTATAATCATCATTTAAATCAGCAGAAGCATTATA